>Ga0209504_1000017_pt1 | contig 266892 bp, 237 predicted proteins | sample COGITO_mtgs_1005_FD_184791 | JGI IMG/M metagenome (GOLD analysis project Ga0209504, IMG submission 184791) | Pelagic marine microbial communities from North Sea - COGITO_mtgs_100511 (SPAdes) (version 2) | ecosystem: Environmental > Aquatic > Marine > Epipelagic ... | reverse complement strand
CGAGTTAGAGGAGCCATCACGCACCCAGGTGCTCCACTCCGGCGTGCCCGCCGAGGGAATGAGCGGCGAACTAATAAACTGCACCTGCGAAGGATTCGGATTCCAGCGCCACACTTCCACCACTTCGGGATTGGAGGCGAACAGTTCGTCCAGCGTGGCATGCGTCGCATCGCCATGTAGGTAGATCGAGTTCCATCCGCCCTTGAGCGTGTAGGTCGTGGTCTGCCACTGCGCCTGGGCGGCGGTGACAACAAAACAAAGCGAAATGAGGGTGAGGAGTAAGGATTTCATCGGACGGACAAGCGGTAAAATTCTTTAGCGTCAGAGGCAGGCGTAAGGAATACGGGCACCTGCCCTACTCCCGCGGCGACATGGCCTGCCGCGGGGGTGTTTTGTGCCGATTCGGTGGCAAAGTTCACGCGTGTCCACTCAAGCATATCGCTGCTGCGTTCGATGGTGTAGGTCTTGCCGGTAATGGCGTAAAACTCCAGACGCACGTTGCCGGCCAACTTCTCCTTGATCTCCAGGCCGAAGACTTCGGTCGCATCGCCGGCAAAGGTGCCAGCAATATACTCAAAGCCGTCGCTTTGTCCGTCGCCGTCAAAGTCACCGTTCGCGCTGATCTGGCTCAAGTCCCAACTGCCATCGGCAGCAGGATACTGGCCGGCCTGATACAGCTGCCATTGCTCCCACACGTCCGGTAGGCCGTCGCCATCGCTATCCTCCCCGAGCGTAAGATCGAGGCGGGTGCGTTCCCCGCCATTGCCCGCCTCTAAAGTGCCCGAAACTTCGATCGGGTAAAAGGTCGAGCCGTTCATCTCCACCACTAGACTGAATAGCCCGCCCACTGAAACCGCTTTATCACTGTACAGTGCGGTACCGCTGCGCGTTTGATCCATGCGTACATTCAGCTCGTAGCTCTGGTCAATCCGATTAGCAGTGATCGGCGTGCGCCCGATCTCCACGCCTTCTTTGAGTAGCACCACTTCAGCGCCCTCAGCAGTCAGGGTCTGACCCACTTGGTCGCGCACCATCCCGTACAGCGTGTAATACGGCGCCGGCGGAAAGGCCAGCGCAGTCAGCGTACTCAGCAGGCTAACCAGAAGAGTCAGTGACTTGTGCGTACGGTTCATTTGAGTTTTATCAGGGGCAGCAAATAATACTTAGGGCTTCGTTAGAAAAACACTTAGAAATATTTTACTAGTTTTTTACATCAGTTTATACGGAATTAAAAGCTTTTTTTGGGGGGGGGTATTTGAGCCATGTACCGCAAAAGGAATGTCCACATTGATCCTGCATGGCGGTAAAGGAGGGCGAGTCGCCCTCCCTCCTTTCACATTAATCGACTAAGGCCGCTTTTTAAGGACAGCCTGCTTGGGAGACGACACGCTCCATCTAGGATGCAACGATCACTCCCCCCCTCCCCTGGGCTCGGCCTCGCGAACAAAAATAGCAGCTGTCCGCTACGCTTTTTTCTTGTTCGCGCGACGCGCCTCTAAATGTACCATTAGAATACTGATATCCGCAGGGTTCACGCCGCTAATACGATTGGCCTGCCCTAGCGTACGAGGCATAATCTCAACCAACTTTTGCGCGCTTTCACTGCGTAGGCCCTTGACGTTGGCATATATGAAGTCCTCTGGGATGCAGATGTGGTCGATATGCTTCATCTTCTCAATCTGCTTCTTCTCGCGCTCAAGGTAACCCTTGAACACCACTTGATAATGCACCTCATCGCGTACCTCTTTAGATTCCGCTTTTAAATCGTCAGGAAAGTCGTCCTGCGAGTGAGAGCGACGCAGGTGCAGCGCATGGCTCTCCCCTGCCTTGCGCTCTACTTCTAGGCGCTGCGTCCACTCCGCCACCTTGGAAGCCTTTGCCTTGATTCTTGCTAATCGCTGGCTGTCAACGAGTTGCAACTTATCTATCTGCTCTAACAAACGGATTTCCGCACTCGGATGATTAAACAATAGCCGGTGCTCAGCACGGCTTGAGAACATCCGGTAAGGCTCTTTGGTTCCTTTAGTGACCAGATCATCGATCAGCACCCCCAAATATGCTTCGTGGCGCTGCAATACCAATGAATGCCCACCACGTAGCTTCTGCACCGCGTTCACACCCGCAATCAATCCCTGCCCTGCCGCCTCCTCATACCCCGAAGTGCCGTTGATCTGGCCCGCAAAGAACAGATTCTCCACCTTCTTAGACTCAAGCGATGGGAACAACTGAGTCGGAGGCGCAAAATCGTACTCCACCGCATATGCAGGCCGCAGCATGTGGACCTTTTCAAGACCATCGATACTCCGCAACATATCCAACTGAACACTAAAAGGTAAGCTAGTTGAAAGGCCATTAATGTACCATTCGTTGGTATTACGCCCTTCTGGCTCAAGAAATAACATATGCCGTTCCTTATCGGCAAAGCGGACAAACTTATCTTCAATACTTGGGCAGTAGCGCGGCCCCGTGCCCTCAATTTGTCCCGAATACATCGGCGAAAGATGCAGATTGTCGGTCACTACCTTTCGCGTATTCGCTCCCGTGTAAGTCATCCAGCAAGACACCTGATCTTTACCAGGCAACCAACCAAGCTTTCTTTCGCCCGGATGTTCCACGTGGAACAACTCATGATCGGAATCAGAATCATCCACGTTAACATGTTCCACGTGGAACAAATTATCCAAGCCCCGTGTATCGTAAAACGCAAATAAGGTAGGATCGGCATCGCCCTGCTGCTCTTCAAGTTGACTGAAATCAATACTACTGCCTAAAATACGCGCAGGAGTACCTGTTTTTAGGCGCTCTAGCTCAATACCTGCCTCCAGAAAGGACCCCGATAGTCCTTCGGCGGAAAAATCACCCATTCGCCCGCCTTTATTAGTATTCTTGCCAACATGCATTAATCCACGGAGAAACGTACCTGTGGTGACCACCACCGTCTTGGCATAGAAATCGACATCGAGGTTGGTCCGCACGCCCACAACTCGGCCACCTTCAAAGATAAGCCCCTGAACCATCGCCTGAAACAAATCTAAGTTGTCCTGCAACTCAATCACATGTTTCATGCGGTATTGGTATGCCTTTTTGTCACACTGCGCCCGTGGCGCCTGCACCGCGGGCCCCTTAGAAGCATTCAACAAACGAAACTGTATCGCAGTCGTATCCGTATTGATCGCCATCTCACCACCTAGAGCATCGATCTCGCGCACCATGTGCCCCTTAGCCTGGCCACCAATTGCTGGATTGCAGCTCATTTGAGCGACGGTATCTAAATTGCCTGTCAGCATCAAGACATCCGCACCCAGCCGTGCCGCTGCCAGAGCGGCTTCACAACCAGCATGGCCCGCACCACATACGATTACGTCATAGGGTTGATTTGGCCCAAATTTAAGTCCATTACTCATTTTCCAATACAAAACTGTTTAAATAAACTATCAAGCATGCGCTCATTATCCACCTTACCAACCACCTTACCGATCGACTCAACCGCATCTCGCAGGTCTGAAGCCACCAGCTCTGATTGGTCATCCTCGCGCATCTTATCGGCTGCAAGCTCAAGAGCATCAAGTGCTTCCATCAAGGCGCTGGCATGCCGCGCATTTACAACGACTCCTTCGGCATTAGGTTGCTGCACTTCAGAATCAATCGATTCTGCCCACAACTGCCGAAATGCTTTCAGTCCCTCGTGAGTCTGCAGGGAGACTCGCACATGATGGAACTCGGCCATAAAGTCGCCATGAGCCTTTGCCGTTGGTAAATCAATTTTATTCTCGATCACGATAGTATTCTTAGGAGTCATACGCGCCAGTAGAGATTCAGGCAGGGCAGGGCAGGGCGATGCGGCATCCAGCATCAACAAAAAGAAGTCTGCGGTTTCGGCCTGTTCAATCGTATGATTGATGCCAATCTGCTCAATCGCATCACCGGCCTCATGTAGGCCTGCTGTATCCAGTATCTCGATACGCCAAGGCCCTACCATTAAAAATGCCGAAATATAATCACGTGTGGTACCCGGAATATCACTCACAATGGAACGATCTGATCCTGTGAGTGCATTGATCAAACTGCTTTTTCCAACGTTCGGCTCGCCTACAATAAGGGTTTTAATTCCCTCGTGCAACAGTGATGTATATCGCTGTGTATCAATTAGATCTGAAATATTTACAATCAGTTTTTGCAACTCAGCAGCAGGGCCATCTTGGTTCTCGCTAGGTAAATCCTCTTCCGGGAAATCTATATACGCTTCCAAGTGAGCCATCACGCTCAATAAGCGCTCTGTAAGCTCGCTCATTTTTCGGCCAACTGACCCGTGTAGCTGGCGCTGTGCGACTTCAATACTACGATCGGAACGTGCACGAATCAGATCAGAGACAGCTTCCGCTTGGCTCAAATCCATTTTTCCATTTAAGAAAGCAGTACGTGTAAATTCGCCCGGTTCGGCAGCCCGACAGCCTCGTTGAAATAGATCTGCGATAATCTTTTGGACAATCAGGGGGTTACCATGCGGCGCTATTTCGAGCATTGCTTCGCCTGTAAACGATTTACCATGTTCAAAGTAAGTGAACAGACAATCGTCGATAACCGAATGATTGATATCCGTATACTTGCCCAAATGAGCCACCCTGGAATTGAGTTCTTGCGAGCGACCTAATAATTCGGCTGAAAGCTTCGGGCATGCGGGTCCGCTCAGACGGATGACTGCGATAGCAGATTCTCCGGCGGGTGTTGAAAGAGCGACGATCGTATCACTTGCGGGCATAGTGAGGCAAAAGTCTCCACATATTGTGCTACGTCAAGGTACATCTTAAGGCTTCTATTTCGGATTCTACGAAAGATCACATGGGGTAGGGGACCGTTAGCTGAAAATAAAGCACGCTAAAGTAAGCTAAAAGAGCCATAAATCATTCTCAAGCTCGCCCAATTACTGACATTCAGCTATTATTTAATAAGTGAGATTTCATCGTATGAAAGCATTTGATAGTTATCTCACAAATCTCTGCTAATTATGGCTTTACAATCATCTTCTAAATTGAGTCGAGTAGGGTAGATTTTTGGAACAAACCTCCTCTAGAATTAGTTGCTAATTTCTTTGTACCAATAAGACGCCAATAATCCTCCAACGATAAGTGCAAAAAAACGGGCATGAAAGTTAATCATGCCCGTCAGTGCGACGCGATACGTGCCACGTAAAAAGGTACGCCTATCCGCTTATTTAATCACTGTATCATTACTTCCAAAAGCAACACATCGCGGGAAAGGTACGCAGCAACTACTCGGCACCTTCAGTCTCGCCAGTCAATGACTCGCCGCCGCGGACATGTACTTTCGACATGATCAATTCTGTTAATTCATCTGCAAGTTCTGGATGATCTTTAATATGTTGTTTCGCTGCTTCACGACCTTGGCCGATCATCTCGCCCTTGTATGAAATCCATGAGCCTTTTTTCTCCAGCATTTTATGCTCTACTCCTAGATCAACCAAAGATCCGGAGTGCGAGATACCCTCATTGTACATGATGTCGAACTCAGTCTCGGTAAAAGGAGGTGCGACCTTATTTTTGACCATTTTGATGCGCGTGCGATTACCCACGACCTTACCTGAAGACTCTTTAATTTGGCCTATTCGGCGAATATCCATGCGCACCGAAGCGAAGAACTTTAAGGCACGGCCACCGGGTTGAGTCTCTGGGCTACCAAACATCACGCCTATTTTCTCTCGAATCTGATTGGTAAACAGAACAATGCATTGGGATTTGCTAATAGCAGCTGTCAATCGACGCATCGCTTGACTCATCATACGCGCTTGAAGCCCAACCGTAGTATCACCCATTTGTCCATCGAGCTCATTCTTGGAAACCAACGCTGCGACAGAATCGACCACGATGATATCAACTGCACCCGAACGAATTAGGGTCTCGGTAATATTCAGCGCGTCTTCACCGCTTTCAGGTTGGGACACCATCAAATTCTGAAGGTCCACGCCAACAACTTTCGCATAACGAGGATCGAGCGCATGCTCGACATCGATGAAGACCGCATTACCCCCTTCTTTCTGTGCCTGGGCAATCGCACTTAAGCAAAAAGTCGTCTTTCCTGAGCTTTCAGGACCATAAATTTCGCAGATACGCCCGCGGGGCAACCCTCCAATGCCGAGTGCTAAATCGATCGCAATAGAGCCAGTCGAGATGCAATCGATTTCCATTTTAGTCGCCTCACCTAGGCGCATGATTGCACCATTACCGAATTGTTTGTTGATGCCTGAAATTGCTAGATCTAGGTTCTTGCGGTCAGCTTCGGGACTACGTTCTACTTTTTTAATTTGTGCTTTTGCGGACATATCGTATTGGATTAGAGGTTACGTGTGAATGTAAATTAGATTGAATGCCACTTGCTCCATGGCAAGTTTAAATGATAATTTGTTCACTATATTCGTAAAGTATGTAATTTGCCATAAAATCAGGTATTTTTAGCAAACTTACTGGAATCGACTTAAAATAGTTATCAACAACAATGATTTAAAAATAGCAGACCTAATTCGCAGTTACGAATGCGCTAGGCAATTAGTCCGCGGACACTGAACAAAAACAAACATTACTCAAAACGGAACAACTCAAATAAATCGCCTTAGACCAACTTTTCGAATAACTATGTCAAAAAAACAACAACTGCCACAAGTACCCGATGGGGTACGTTATGCGCGCTGGAGTGGCCATGCGCTTGGAGTGATCTTGATAGGCCTCACCCTGCTAATAGTGACCCGTGGGCTGGATGGGATCTTCGATGGGATCAAGATCAGCTATTTTATTTTTTATAGTATTATTTTGAATCTGCCATTTCAAAGCATGACAGCTGCGCGCTGGAAATGGATGTACGGGCTCCTTTTGTTCTGCTCGATCGCTTTCGTATTTCTTATGGTGGTCTCCGTTCTTTTCAACTACATGGCTGCCGCCGATCAAGGCGAGCGTCTTGGTGTGCCCGGATTTGAAGGCACATTAATTTTTCTCGCGCTCTTACAAGTACCAGCGGTTCTTTTTCAGCGGAAGCCAGACCTAATTGATTAAATGAGTACCCACTACAAACATGTCATCTGGGACTGGAATGGCACACTACTCAATGACACTACGCTCTGTGTCGAAGTGCTCAATGGGCTAATGACGCGGCGGGGCAGGGCAGCGATCAGCAACGAAGAATATCGGCAAAATTTCGGATTTCCTGTCGTGCACTTTTACGACTATTTAGGCTTCGACACTGACGTAGATAGCTTCGAGCAAATAAGCCGTGAATTTATACAAGACTACGAAGCACGCTGGTTTCAGGAATGCCAACTGCACCCTGATGCAGTCTCCGTTTTGAGTGACCTGAGCGCAGGTGGCATGAGTCATTCTGTGCTCTCAGCCGCCAAGCAGGAAGCACTCAATGCTGGCATCGATCATTTCGGTATTCGCAAGCACTTCATAGGGTTAGTTGGTGCCGATAATATTTACGCCGAAGGCAAAGTCGCACAAGGTCGCAACTGGGTGGAGCAACTCGACTGGAGGCCCGATGAGATCGTGCTCGTAGGTGATACCTTGCACGATTTCGAAGTTGCACAAGCGATTGGCGCTGGCTGCATTTTGCTTGGGCACGGGCACCATGCCTCTGACCGTCTAGCAGAGACAGGGGTTCCAATTGCACACTCGTTGCGCGAACTCGCTCAATTACTAAACACCAACGCAACGACTGACTAATCATGCGTTTCTTCTGAAATTACTTTGTGCGCTTGGTAGCGCTTAGTCTCGCGTTTAATGGATAATGCGCAAAGTATAGTAATGACTGTCCCCAGGGGAGGGACAATTCTCAGTCAATAAACGACACGCAGATGACTTAGAAGCAAAATACCATTGCCTCATATCTTTTGACCCAACTCTATACCGAAGTTATTTACTTCGAATGATTCACTCCAACGCGTTTTTGATGAACCTCACCTAGGAGCGTTCTCCGCAAACCGAGCCACTTTCTAATATTTTATGGACATTGCTATTGTCACAGGAGCTGAAACTCCACTCGGTCTTCGACTAATTGAAGATCTCATTCGCCAAGGTTGCCGCGTGCACGGTATTGGCAACAACTTCTCTAACGTCACATTTTCTGATCCGAATTTTGTCGCCCATGCAATCGACTTGAGTGACTTGTCAGCAGTTGCAAAAACTGTGGAAACGATCCTAGACCAGGAAAAAGCAATCCACATTTTAATCCACGCAATTGATGTGACTCCTGGAGCAGCTTTTGAGCAACTTCCGGTTGGTAATCTTGAAGCAATCTTAAAAGTTGGCCTGCTTGGTCCGATCATGCTCACACGGATAGCATTGCCAAATCTTCTACGCTTCCGTGGTCAATTGATTAATATCATTCCAGCCAACAAAAGCGGCCACAACCCAAGTGCAGTCAACGCCTTGATTGAAGGCGGCTTGCAGGCGATGAACGCGGCGTTGTTTGACCAAGCACGCGATGCTGGTCTACGCGTGACAAATCTCATTCTGCGCCAGAACACGGTGGATGATGATGCCGCATTCGCCGATAAACACCTGCAAACACACATCAACCCAGATCATGTCGCCCGCACAGTTGAGCGCCTCCTAGATCCAAACGAGCCTAATGTGCCGAACGAAATAACTCTCTACCCACGTATCAGTGCAGCAGCTCAGGAATCTCTACCGAAGACCACGCTCCCGATCGACCCTTACACTACAGTGGTACTCCCACCCAAGGAATACTTCCCACCCAAACAGGAGGCCATTGCGACTCGGAAAGCAGATCGTATTGAACGAACGATTCCTTACTCTGATGAGGAAATGGAAGAAAAGATTGCCTCAGCGATTGAAGACTTTGAATCGCACCCTGAGCGCTATCAGACTTCCCCAAAGCCGAAGAAAAAGACTCAACGAAAAGAGCGCAGTGGTCAGTCAACAGACTCAAAAGGCGCAGCCAAGCAGCCAGCTTCAAGTTCAAACAAAGCAGGCCAGGCTTCTAGTGAGCACGAGCAGTCAGATCAATCGAATCAATCTAAATCACGCCGTGGTCGCCGCCGCGGTGGCCGTAATCGTAACCCCAAAGGCAACGCGCCCGATCCACTTAAAGTCAACCAAGAGCCCACCACAGACACTACTGCGGCTAAGCCAGTTGAACAAGGCGACCAGGCGCAACGTTCGCGTCGTAATCGCAACCGCAAGCAAGTTGTTCGCCCCGAAGAAAAATTCGCTACTTACGATAAAGTCACTGAATCGAAACCAAAGGCGACACAAGGTACTTTTCACCCCCGTGAAGTTGCGATTAAATCCGCCCCAGCCAAGCAATCGACCAAGCCCTCTACTTCAACCACAAGCAAGCCTACAGCAGTAAAGCCTAAACCCGTCGAACGCACCGCGGAAAGCCGAGCACCCAAAAAGAAGGGTGCTAAAAAGGTAACCAAGCCGGCTAGCTCGAAAAAGGTTGCTGTTAAAAAAGCAGCTAAAAAAGTGGCAAAAAAAACCGCCACTAAAAAAGCCACTAAAAGGGCAGCTAAAAAAGTGGCAAAAAAAGCAAAAATTGCTGACTAAAAGAGGCGGGGCGCTACCAGTTAAAGCCAACTGCGTTGAGAAACGCACTTGCAATAATTGTATGGCCAATTGCGTTGGGGTGCACGCGATCGGCGCAAAGTTGTGCGCTCTCGTTATGGGCTAACCATACATCGAAAGCAGCCTGCACATCGACAAAGCGTTGGCCTAACCGCTCAGCAATCACCCGCGATGCAGTGCCATAGAGATCCATCATCTCCCGCATCGGATCCCCTAAATTCGATTCCAAAAAAAACGGCGACATTACAATCACACCTTTTACCTCAGGCAGGGTGCGCTGGATCAATCGCTCTAACTTGGCACTGTAGGCTTCTAAACTCACTTGCTCCATGCGTGGATTGTCAAAATGGCGCCACACATCATTGATACCGATCATTAACACCACCCAATCTGGCTGATGCGCCAAGACATCAGTGTCCCAACGCAATTCAAGATCCGTTACGCGATTACCAGAGATGCCTGTATTTAAAATACACATTTGCGCGTCAGGGTGATGGGCACTCAGTAAAGCTTGCACTTGAGCGACATAGCCCGAGCCAAGATCGATTCCATTGGCCTGATAGTCGCGACCACAGTCAGTAATGGAATCCCCAACAAAAAGCAGTTTAGTGGGTTTAGTAAACAACATCACTTCTGAAAATCTGAATTTTGACTATAATGCAAGTCAATGGATTAATCCACGCGCCAGTCACCATGCTCAATTCTCGTACCAGCAGTCTGTCTGAAAGTCGCCTCTGTCATCTCATAGGCCCAAACCTCACCAAGTGACACTCCAATTTGATCGAAGCATTCCACTCGTACCCTAGCATATTCATTGAGCTCCTCTGCTCGGTTCGGTTGATAACCTTCTAGCACATCCAATTGCTCAAAGTGTTCATCTCGCGGAATCGTTAATACATATCCATGCACCCAGCTATCACCGCGTATAAATAACCCAGGATAGCCAACATGCAGGTCGTACAGCTCGCCGTGAATCTTTGCTGGAATAGCCGTAGTCACTTTGCCCTCACAAAACTGAGGCCAGTAATGACCACCTGGTTTGAGGGTGCCATACACAAAGACTTTATGGGGGATAGATTTCATTGGCTTAAACTTTAATGAAGTAGATAGGGGTTAGGCCCCACCTGCCCCCAAGTTGCTGAACGATTGAATATAGGTCTCCACTAAAAACCCTCGAATTGGAATTAAAGCAATATGCAGAGATGACTGTGATGCTACTCAACCAAAAAAAGAGCCGCTGAAAATACAATGCCTATTTGTGACTGGTTTTAAATCACCAGTGAGAGGGTCATTGATCTCAAAAAAAAATCCAGTATCTATCGCTTAATTTCGCACAGCGCCTCTGCGCAGGCTAAAGCATCATCAAGTGGCCAAGTCGCTTTTAAATTCTGTGCCTCTGCCATAGCTCCAGAATAGAGTAAAAAAATTGCAGTGCCTATACGCTGCGCCTCACGTTGGTCGACCAAAGATGCAGCCAATTCTACAAAAAATTTATGCTGCGCGCGTTTATATTGATCAATCAAATGAATGATATCTTCCTCGTCGTGACTGACAGACGCTGCCGTATTCGCAAACTGGCACCCCCGAAAATCATTCGACTCCATCCAACCACGCATGGAATAAAAATACTTACGTAAGCGGCGATCACGGTCTGCTGGATTATCAAGGAAGTTTTGGTGCATTATTTTCATGCGTTTTGACAGTCGCTCTAGCCATGCATAACCCAGCTCCGATTTAGAACTAAAATCTTGGTAAAAAGCTCCTTTCGACACGCCAGTCGCACCAATAATCTCTTCCAATCTGACCGCGCCATAACCACGAGTATGAAAAAATTCTCCAGCTTTTACTAGAATTCGTTCACGAACTGGTAAATTTGCCATAAATATATGTCAATCGACTCATAAGATAGGTCAAGTTTACGCCACCCAATGATTCTTTTTTAAACTTTTATTACAAATTGTCTGTCATATCGGAGGAATTCTAGGTTTACAATCCGCTCTCGCTCAACATTCTCCGCACTCCTCATGAATCGCGTCTACATCAAAACCTACGGGTGCCAAATGAACGAACGAGATTCCGAAGCAGTCGCCGCGATGCTTCGGGGGAAGGGGTATTCTATTGTTGATAACGAGCAGGAGGCTGACGTCGTCCTGCTAAATACCTGTAGTGTGCGTGACCAAGCCGAGCAAAAAGCCATCGGCAAGGCGGGTCACCTCGCCAAGCGTAAGCGCAAAGACCCTAATTTTATTATAGGTGTGATGGGTTGTATGGCGCAAAATCGTGGTAGCGAATTGCTGGATCGGTTGCCGGATCTCGATCTCATTATTGGCACGCAGAAATTTCACCGTGTACCCGATCATTTAAGCAATCTGATCGCCACGATGCAGGGGCAAGGACCACGACCACATTCAATCGTTGACCTCGAAGAGGAAGCAGACTCTCAAAACACGATTAAATCTCATACCAGCGATACTCTACAGGTCACCGCCTTCGTGAGTATCATGCAGGGCTGTAATATGAAGTGCTCTTATTGCATTGTACCAAAGACTCGCGGTGCTGAGCGCGCGCGACCGATGGGCGAGATTATTACAGAAATAAAAGAGTTAGCTGCCAATGGCACACGAGAAGTCACGCTGTTAGGACAAATTGTTAATCAATACGGCATTCGAGAGTTTCCTTTTGTAGATCAGAAAAGCCCATTCGTTCAGCTACTTGAAAAAGTTCACGAAATCGAAGGTATCGATCGCATTCGCTTTACCAGTCCACATCCTGTCGGTTTTAAAGATGACCTGATTGAATGTTACGGGCGCTTACCAAAACTGGTCGAATATCTGCATTTCCCAATGCAGAGTGGTAGCAATCGCATCCTCAAAGCGATGCGGCGCCCTTACAGTATCGAAAAATTCCGTGAAATAATTGGCAAGCTACGCACGGTACGCCCAGATATGTATATTTCCACTGATATTATCGTCGGATTTCCGGGTGAAACTGAAGCTGATTTCGAACTTACACGTCGGCACTTTGAAGAGATTGGTTTCGATATGGCCTATCTCTTCAAATACAGCGTTCGACCAGACACGACAGCCGAACCACTTGGAGACCCTGTCACCAAAGAGCAAAAAGAAGAACGAAACCAAATCTTGCTCGATATCTTAGCAAAGCAGTCTCTTGCACGTAACGAAACACTGATCGGGACCGTCGAAAACGTGTTATTTGAAGGCCCAGCTAAAAAAGGAGACCACATGTTCCTCGGACGCACCCCAGGCAATCGTGTCGTATTAGTCAAAGCGAGTCCGCGCCTGATTGGCCAAATTGTACCAGTTCGCTTTAACCGAGCCACTGCTAGCACGTTGTTTGGTGAACTGGTGCTCGAAGGAGTGGAAGCCGAACCAAAGCGGTCGGTCAGCACGACTGTTTAAGCCAAGCAGTCACCCAAGTGACTAATATAAATACCGTCTTTAAATTCGGTAAAATAACTCGCAACACGTGGGTGAATAATCGGTAAGCCAGTTAAATCGCGCTGTAAATTCGACTGCGCAACATAGGTGCTTAAACCTCCGCTATCGTCCACTAATACGTGATACCACGGCTGATTTCGGGCTGGTTGGGTCTTGTTTGCCTGGTACCAATTATTGCCAGCCGCACACTCCCTATCAATTCCTACAATAACACCTCGGTAGTGATACAGTTGATGCTTCACTACAAGCCCTAGAGGGAAATAAACAGGTGGTTGCACATTACCCTCTAAATCTGAAAACCCCAAAAGCATTAAGTTGTAGCTTACTCAACCACCTGTAATCCTCAACTGTCAGCGTCAAAAGCATCGAGGATAGATTCAATTGGTCGAATAGAGGCTGCAGGATAAAAACTATTAATTTTATGGATGACCTGCTGAATAACACCATCAGGGCAAGATGCACCTCCTGTTAGTAATATTCGCTTGGGCCGCGAGTCCTTCGCCATAAAAGGTCGTACCACTTCGGTAATTTTAGGTGCCTCAGTTAAGTGATATGGGAAAATATAATGTTGTATCTCACCCAAAGACAAAATGTTCGCCTCAGACTGGATGTAGTGTGCATTTTCACCAAAACGCTTCTCGCAGACCCGATACAGCTGAAATGTGTTTGAACTATTTTTGCCACCTACAATCAACGCTACATCAACTGACTCCTCAACCGCTTTATATAGCGCATCCTGATTGACTTGGGTCGCATAGCAAAGAGTATCTCCTTTGCCTTTAGACCATAAATGCTCAGCTGCCTTGGCTTCACCGTAGCATTTAACGGTGAACGCTCGCAAAAATTCGATAATGCTCAGTGTCTCATTACGCAACAAGGTCGTCTGGTTCACGACAGCCAACTTCTGTAGGTCTCTTTCAGGATCAAAATTCTTAGAATACAGCCCTTTGAAGGAACTTTCAAACAGACGCCGCTTGTCTGCACCTTTAGCTTGAATCACTTCGGTTAAAAGGCGGGCGTGCTCCATATTTCGAATCATGAGCGCAGGTCCATAAGCGGAGCTGTTAGAAAAAGTCGCCTTGGTTTCCTCATGCTCCGATTTACCATGAATTATTATGGTAAATCCTTCTTGCGCATAGCGACGGGCAGCCTTCCAAACCTTTTCAACTAGCATACAAGTCGCATCATTTTCACGAATACTTAACCCACGTCGCATCAATCGCACTTTATCTTCATTAGTCGCCCCAAATGCGGGTATGATTACAATGTCATCGCTAGTTAAGTGATTCCACAAAGTGTTGGGCTCTTGAATATTAGTTGCAACGCTCCCATCTAAACAAATTGGTAAACCCTTGTCAGTCTGTAAATAACGTAATCCACGAGCGAGCAAATCTTCGTTTACAAATGGATTGTGAATCAACTCACTGAGCATGAAAACTCGTTTACCGGGATTAGCTGCAACTGTTTCGTATGCTCGCTCAATCGCATTCTGAACACCTAAGCAAAATCCAAAATGACTTGGAATTACATAACTCACCGCGCCAAAATCCAAAACTGCTGGTGCTCCCGATTTTTTTTCCTTTGTACGGCGGACTGCTTTAATCGCACGACACAAATCACTTTGGTACAACGCTTCAGATTGCTGGTCTACGTAAATCTCACGATTGCGCTCTTTCGCGGTCCGAAACCGATATATATACTCAGTCTCACTGAAATCAAGGTATGGGATGCGAATCAACTCTGGCTCAATCGCTTGTAATACTTGAACTAGAATGGGAGAGAGAGTTAGCCGCCCTTCTGCAGATGCTGTTTCGAGCTCATCTATGCTGAAATACTGCTCATCTTCGAGTTGTGCAGCACTTTGCAACATACAGAAAATCCTCAAGTTTGATCGGCTATCACCTCCTTCGACCAACAAGTGTACTTTTCCTGTGACACCTTTAAATCGCTCAACTACCTCTACATCCACTCCCGTGCTCCGGTTACCCATATACGGGGGCTCTACGATGTTCCCTGCCGATCGACTCAACAATATTCGATTGCGATTATCAAAAATTAATAAAACCGAAACAGCATCTGCAGAAGTTTTCATACCTTAAATGTCTGTATATTAACTACTTCCAATGAAAAGAAATTGGCTTTTCAATTTCTGGGTTGAGGCTGTGGTGTACTGGGCAATTTTTTGCCGCTAATTCAACTTTCCACTGCTGATCATCGGTTAATTCAATCGGTAGCCAAACATGGCTGGTTAATTTAGCAATCCGCCGCGGCAAGGTCGCTGACATTTCTTTCTCTACCTCGACACACATGCCACTGAGGTTCAAACCAATCGCCTCCATCTGCATTCCAACAATCGTAGCAATACAAGAACCGAGCGCTGATGCACATAAATCCGTCGGCGAAAAGCTCTCCCCTTTGCCATTATTATCGACCGGCGCATCTGTCTTAAAAGTCTTTCCCGACTTCTCATGCTTTAGTTCGCAGCGTAAACCGCCCTCATAGTTGATTTTTACTTTAACCATTTAACGAAGACATTGCCTGTACTCTGTACTGGGGTCAACTTTAGGTCACCAGTCTATGAAATGTATTCTGCGGTTGCACATAGTTCGATCACTTCTAATCTAAAGCGCTTTATATACACACAAATAGGCAAGCGATACACCATTATGTTTCAGGTTAATTTCAGCGAACAAAGCATGCACGAGCTAAACCAGCTCGATACACGCTCACAGATGCTTCTAGTTGAGGTAGTCAGTAGCCTGACTCAAGAGCAACTCGACCACCCAAACGAAGAGTTAGGTCGCTTTCACCGTGAAGGAAAAACCTACTATCGAGTACGCGCTGGCGAATTTCGTATTTATTTTGAGCAAGACAGCGATGCGCTGTTTGCACATTATATTCTTCATAAAAACACGCTTTCTGATTTTATCTTTCGGTTCAAACTACCTGTCACAGAAGAGTTTATGGTTGAACAACATGATTCCTTTTGGAAATACTTAGAGTCTATTCGTCATAAAGATGATACGGCTAAATAAAACGTCACTACTTAATGACAGAATCTGAGCAAAAGTCTTCGCATCAATATGCCGACTCCGGTGAAGCGAGTCACATCTATCTTCTTCCAAATAGCTTAACTGCTGGAAATCTTTTTTTTGGATTTCTCGCCATTATGCGCTGCATCGAGGCAAACTATGCCACCGATCCAACCATCATTAACGGGCACTTTACTCAAGCTGTTTGGTATATCTTTTTTGGTGTTCTTTGCGATGCCTTTGACGGCCGTGTCGCTCGCATGGGGGGTCGTGAATCACTGTTTGGCATCGAATTTGACTCTATTGCGGATGTTATTTCCTTTGGTGTCGCGCCTGCAATGATGATGATCTTTTTGATCCTCAAGCCTACAGAGCAGTACGAAGGCGTGTTACCCGTAAGCCAATTAATTGGCTTCATTTACCTGTTATGTGCAGCTGTAAGGCTCGCTCGGTTTAACGTACTTACACATCCGATGCTCACGCCAGCCCAGCATTTAACCAATACTAAAGACTTTTTGGGCCTACCTGTTCCTGCTGCGGCTGGTATGATTGCTTCACTCGTCCTAGTTTACACTAGTTTTGAAAAACATGGCTATCAAATGCATGGCTTCGAGCTCCTGATGCCACCACTGATGCTCGCTATCGCGTTTTTAATGATCAGTAACATTCCATACCCTAGTTTTAAGGAAATCGATTGGCAGACGAGCACGCGCGTCCGCACCTTCATTTTACTCATCTTATCGCTCGGAGTAGCCTTTGTTTTTAAAGAATTATTTTTTGCTATCTTATCTTTTACCTACATCTCCTATGGCCCAGTCCGCTACTTTTACCGTATTTACCGGGCTAAAAAACACTTAAACCGCCAAAAGCTACCGATCGGTGAATAACTCGTTAACAACGGTGAAGTCAGTGTTAAATAAAAAAAGTTTCTTCAAATCATTCACCTCTTTACCAGACAATTCACTTAATAATTCACCACAAATATCTACTCTAAACACCTACTAAATAATTACTTGTTGAGTTATTACACCTCATCCACACACCTATTAAGAAGAAGAGATTTATATATTAAAAAAGAGACTAATATATAAGCATTGCCAGTAACTCTAAAATCCCCGAAAAATTTAAACCATGAAGTTCAAGATCAACCAAGATCATTTTAGCAACGGCTTACAACAAGTACTCAATGTTGTCGGTTCGCGTGCCACGATGCCAATTCTCAGCAATGTGCTGATCGAAGCCGAGGAGGGTCACATTTCATTGACCACAACAAACCTCGACCTCGGCATTCGTTGCCGAATCAAAGCCGATGTATCTGAGCCAGGTGGCATTACTCTGCCTGTCCGCAAGCTAGCGACAATTGTTCGCGAATTACCCCAAAATGATGTGTTCATTGAGACGAGCGACAATAACCAAGCAAAAATTACATCTGGCGGCTCTTTATTTAAGATAATGGGCATTAGCACCGAAGAGTTCCCACCACTTCCTACATTTGAAAATCGTCATGTCTTTGAGCTCTCTCAAACCGAGATAGTCAGCATGCTCAAAAGTGTATCCTACGGACAATCTAACGACGAAAACCGCTACATCCTCAATGGTGTTTATTTTAATTTTGCGGACGCAAAGCTTACGCTTGTAGCCACTGATGGTCGTCGCCTTGCATTAACAGCACTTGATACAGAAATAAGTGAAGACAATGCAGGCAGCTTAATTTTGCCGGCTAAAACAGTCGCTGAGCTCGAGCGGTTGATGGGCAAGGGCGAAAAAGTGAAGATCGCCTTTAACGACCGTCAAGCAGCTTTTGAAATCAGCATCGATGATACCGGTGACACTGGGCTAGTAGATCATCTTTATTTGGTGTCTAAGATAGTTGAGGGCAATTACCCAAATTACCGTCAAGTCATACCTAAAGAAACAGAACATCGCGTAAAAATTGAACGAGAGTTAATGTTAGAGTGCGTACATCGTGCTGCACTGGTTACCAGCGATAAAAGTAATTCAGTGAAATTAAAAATGAGTAAAAATTTACTCGAGATTTCTGGTTCTAGTTCTGAGTTTGGCGAATCACACGAGTCTATGGCGATAGCCTATGATGGCCCTGAAGTTCAAGTAGCATTCAATCCACAATTTTTAATGGAGCCCCTGAAAGCACTCACTAAAGATGAAGTATTCTTTGAGTTTAAAGATGAACTAAGCCCTGGTCTATTTAAGACACTCGATAACTTCATCTGCGTGATCATGCCATTACGCTTGAACTAAAAGTACCAGGCACTCATTCCCGTGCCATAGTTTAACAATTTATTGCCGAGCGAGTGAGCTATAGTCTTACTCGCTCGCTTGTTTTTAAATGAGCAATCATGTAAAATTGGAACAAGTGTTTGGTCGCTGAGTTCAGAGATCTTTTAATTTTTACGACACAACCAGGACTCTTTTATCTATTTAAATATGTTCGATATTACATCATCGGCGTTTCAAACCGTATTATTTTGCGTCGCGGTTTTAACGATTGTATTGCACAAAATAGGAACCATTAAGGGAATTCCGGTATTTGTATTAGTCAGTCGCTGGTTACGCTGGTTACTTTTTGCGGGTTTATTTTGCTACTTTTTAAAGCGTTTAGAAATATCTTTCCGTCCGGATTGGGTGCATTTCGTTACAGGTATAGCGCTGTGGTTTATCGCGGAAACCGGTTACTACTGGATTGCAATTAAAGCGCTTAGCCAGAGCGAAATACCACTATTTCCTAATTTTAAAGTAAATGAAGATGGTGACGAGTGGCCTGCGGACCCACTGCTGATCAAATTAAGGGAATGGTTGCGAGAGCAGAAATTCAAACGCTTGAGTGCATTAAAGGCAGAATTGTTTGAAGGCACTTTCCTGCGAGCATCGATCTACGAAAGTGCCGATAAACTCACAAGATTACAAATTTTGTTCATACCAAAACGTAAAGGTGGAGCAACGGCATGCTATTCTTTAAGTACCAATGGAACAGACAATAACCGCATAATTACAGACAACTTACACCTGCCGTTTGGAGGTTATTATCCCGAAACGTGGAACATGTTGCGCAAACCTTTGATCGGTTCGCTTCACCGATTATTGAAATTGCATCAATTGCGGACCATTAAAAGTAGCATAGTAGCGACACCCTTTGATGACGAACCACTTGAAGAGTTGAATGACCAACAGCGGATATTAGAGCGCTTGAATCTAGAAACAGGGTTTTTAAATCCCCGCCATTTTCAAGATGAAGTGGGTAAGATATCCTATGACGGCCGTTACCGTCTGTGGAAAGAAATGTGGTTGCTTGCTTATTTAGGTAAGTCGGTTTGCTAGATTTTATCGATTAAATATAAGCGACAAGTCCCGCAGAGTTGACTGAAAAGCCATTATGAAAAAAACATTTCCTTTAGCAGTACCCAACAAGGCGCCTGCTCGCTTGGTTGAAGCGATTAAATTTGAACTACGTAAATATGTGAAGCGTGAGCGGAAGAAAAAGCTACCCGAGGGCGTGGATTTTTGGGATTTTGACTGTAGAGTAGGGACGAGCGCAAACGAAGCGACCCAACTTCATGTAGCAGAACTCAACGAAGCTGTGGATCACGCTTTGGCTGAAGGTTGGGATACCATTTACCTGGAAATACTTGCGAAACCCGGTATACGGACCAGCAAGGCATAGCAGTTGGCTTCCTACCGTCCATCGACCTTCTAACTGACCCTTTTAAGGATATAATGTACGATGGTTGCTAAAAAATACTGGAAGAGTAAATCGAAAAAAAGCCTCCCAGTTAAAGGAGGCCTTTTGAAAGCTTAGATACTAGAGACTTACATTTCTAGCTGCGGACGGTCAGCTTTGGGCCAGTCAATATGATAGAACTTACCGCGCTCCTCGTCGGTGCGTTCATATGTGTGAGCACCGAAGTAGTCGCGTTGTGCTTGCAGCAAGTTTTGCGGAAGGCGAGCTGTACGGTAGCCGTCGTAGTAGGAGAGTGCTGAGCTGAAGGTTGGTATCGATACACCATGCTCTGCTGCTAAAGAAACAACTTTGCGCCAGCTTTTTTGCGCCTTGTTGATCGCACCAGTGAAATATGGATCAAGTAGTAAATTAGCCAATTCAGGGTCACGTGCATAGGCCTCTGTGATTTTCTGTAGGAATGCAGCGCGAATAATGCAACCACCGCGGAAAATCTGCGCTATCTTACCAAAGTCCAGTGTCCAATTATATTCCTTTTGTGCCTCACGCATGAGCTGAAAGCCTTGTGCGTAGGAGCAGATTTTGGAGGCATAAAGTGCTTCGCGAATTGCTTCGACCATCTCGGCCTTGTTGCCGGTGAACTCGACATTCCCAGGGCCGCTTAGAATTTTTTCAGCTGCGACACGCTCATCTTTTACAGCTGAGAGGCAGCGAGCAAACACTGCTTCGGAAACAGTCGGAGCTGGAGTGCCCATATCAAGTGCGTTTACAGAGGTCCACTTGCCAGTGCCTTTTTGGCCTGCAGTATCCAATACAATGTCAACAAATGGCTTACCTGTTACAGGGTCATTTTGCTTGAGAATGTCCGCCGTAATTTCGATTAAAAAGGAGTCAAGGTCACCCTTGTTCCACTCTGTAAAAATGTCTCCCATTTCACTAGGTTTGAGACCAAGTACGTTCTGCATGAGATCGTAAGCCTCACAAATCATCTGCATGTCGCCGTACTCAATCCCATTGTGCACCATTTTTACGTAATGGCCTGCACCATCTGGCCCAATATAGGTGGTACAACTGAAGCCACCTTCAACTGGTTTACCAGGTTCTGCACCTTCGAGGGGTTTACCAGTGTCTGGGTCGACCTTGGCTGCGATTGCTTCCCAAATAGGTTTGAGGTGATCCCAGGCTTCCTCGGTGCCACCCGGCATGAGTGAAGGGCCGAAGCGCGCACCCTCTTCGCCACCAGAAACACCTGAACCGATGAATCGTAAACCAAGCGCGGAGAGTTCTTTTTCTCGACGGATAGTGTCGTCCCACTTCGCATTACCACCATCAATAATGATATCACCTTCCTCCATCAGTGGCACAAGGCTTTCGATCACCTTATCAGTTGCCCACCCTGCTTGCACTAAGATGATTACCTTGCGCGGACGCTTAAGTGAAGCGACAAAAGTCTCTAGCGTTTCACAACCCTCAAGGCCCCCAGGTGTGTTTGGGTTCGCTGCAACAAACGCTTCCATTTTGGAAGTCGTCCGGTTGTAAACGGAAATTTTGAAGCCGTGGTCGGCGACATTAAGAGCCAAGTTTTGGCCCATAACTGCAAGGCCAATAAGGCCGATTTCGGATGTAGCGTCTGACATAATTTGTGTCTTGGTTGAAAACATAGAGGAAATTTACTCTAGATGCTTAAGCAAGGATAGAGTCTAATGTGTCGCCAATAATAGTCATGTATTACACGAGGCGAATAGAAATCCCGACAATAGCTAACTAAAAGCCACAAGTGAAACTGTAAAATTGGTGAAGTACTTACGAAAATGCGCAAAAACCTTAAGCAAGCTGTCTAATTGAGTGAGTTAACAGACGAACCCTTTTTATTCACTTATTTCCACATTAGCGATTCTCAATACGAATGCACCAGTGCGATTTAAATTAGTGGCTGATTGGGGCCTTTATATTTTGTATTGGCTAATCCTAGAGTGTGCGCAGTTTTCAGTGGCGATTTATCGATTACCCTGTTTGTGGAACAATCACCGTGGAACAAATAACACCTATTATATAAAGGTCTAAACGATGATTTTCATCCAATTTAGTTAGTGGAACAATCTCTGTGGAACACTAAAAAAAGCTAAACCTAATTAATCATATACTAAGGCCTAGGGCGATTAAACCTAGCCCAACGTATAAGTTAAAAAGGAGATTACGCTCCGAGTACAATGAGACTGCCCATCAACCCCGCGACGCCACCGAAGATGACGTGGCCGACGAGGTGTAAGAGCCCTTCTTCAAGCGTGGCCTTGCGGTAGGCATCGATGGGGTGGCGTTCACTGGCAATAAACATTAGGCAATAGCTCATAATGAGTCCGTGAAAAAAACCAAACCCCATGCCTAAAAAAATAGCATAAGGAAAAACCAATGCGTTCATTGTGTTCATAATTAAAAAATAGACTGCGCCAAAGAATATACCAGCTAGGCCATGAATCCAGGTACCTACTACTGAGGCATTATCGACAGTGCCAGTGAAGTAGCTGCCCAGTGCCACAAGCATATCCACACGTTTACTATAGGCGCTGCTTACTTTGCGCATAAATAGGTTCATGGCGAATGCTCCAACTAAGCCGCACGCACAACCCAGTAGAATAATATTAATTAGATCCATAATGACTTATAAGATATGTTAGCATAGCTTATGGTTAAGTAAAATTAAGACAACGTAAAATGTGCTATGTCTCATTGCATCGCTTGAAAACTGCCAGGACTCCGCTTAGCAGGTCGCCATTGTCGCGCTTGGGGTGAATCATTACTTTTGTTTTTCGTGATATTTAAACCGCGGAGACTTTTTTCGTCATTGCAGGCAGGACTCAACTGTTGTCAGTTATTGGTGTTTCTGCGACGCATTAAAGAAATCATCCTCTGGTTATATGCATAAAATTCCTGATATCGCTCCATTTCGTGCCAAGCTTGAAAGCTTGGACGCGCAAATCGCTGAGCCCAATTTCTATTCTGATCAACGTCGTGCTGCTGAAGTCGGGCGAGAACACCAGCGCGTCAGCAATCTAATCGAGAAATTCGAAGCCTTCAATTCGGCGAATAAACAGATCGTCGAAAATGAGGCGATGGTTGCAGATAAGGAGATCGATGAAGATATTCGAGAAATGGCGGAAGAAGAGCTTGTTGAGCTTCGAGGTCAGATCGAAACCTTAGAAAACGAGGTGCTGCGCGCGATGATTCCACCCGATCCAACGGATAGTCGCAACTCCGTGATGGAAATTCGCGGCGGTGCGGGCGGTGATGAAGCCAACATTTTTGCAGGTGATCTGTTCCGGATGTATAGCCGTTACGCGGAACGTCGCGGTTGGAAGGTAGAAGTGATGAGTACCAGTTTGGCTGATACCGGCGGTTATCGTGAAATTATCTTCAATATGACAGGGGAAGATGCTTACAAATATTTGAAATTTGAAAGTGGTGTGCATCGTGTGCAGCGCGTGCCAGTAACGGAAACGCAAGGTCGGATCCACACTTCAACCGCGACGGTGGCGGTTTTACCAGAGGCGGAAGAAGTGGATATTGAAGTGCGACCACAAGACTTGGATATTGCCACCATGCGCGCTTCCGGCGCGGGAGGGCAGCACGTTAATACCACTGACTCTGCTGTGATGATGACCCACATCCCAACGGGGGTGACTGTGTATTGCGCAGATGAACGATCGCAGATTAAGAATCGTGCCAAAGCATTGACGGTGATGCGTTCTCGTTTGCTCAAGGCAAAGGAAGAGGAGGAGCACGCGAAATATGCAGCTGAGCGTAAGGGCCAAATCGGCACCGGCGACCGCTCTGAGCGCATCCGCACTTATAATTATCCACAAGGCCGTCTCACCGATCACCGTATTGGCCTGAGTCTTTCGCTGCCGTCGGTGATTGATGGCGATCTTCAGGATGTGATTGATGGTTTGCAGAATTTTGATTACGATGCCCGCATTCAGAATCTATTAAAGGCTCAGGTAGAGGGCTGAGAGATTTGAGAGCTGAAACCTGAGAGCTGAGACTTAAAAATGACCTCGAAACATTCTGTCTGTAATACGCGAAACCGTTTGTTTGTGGCGTCGTTGCTTGCAACGGCCAGCAGTTGGCTCAGGCCAATTATCTAAGAGGCAATTGCAAGCGCCACAGTTTATTGTAAGTCTACTTTTATAAAAACGTATTATGCCACTGTTAACGATTCGCGAAATTAAAGAGCGAACAGAGGGTTTCTTCGAGTCCAAGGGCGTGCCGAATGCGCGACTCGATACGGATACGTTGATTGCGCACTCGCTTGGTATTAAGCGGCTGGAGTTGTACCTCGATTTGGATCGTCCCCTTACAGAGTCGCAACTCGCAGAGCTGCGCCCACTCGTAAAGCGACGAGCTGACCGTGAACCGATGCAATATATTATTGGTAGCGTCGATTTCTGCGATATGCTACTTAAGGTCGATGCGCGGGCCCTGATTCCACGCTATGAGACTGAAGAGTTGGTCGAACGTGTGAGTGAAGCACTATCAGTAGCGCCGAAGCAAATTTTAGATTTAGGCACAGGCAGTGGTGCGCTCGCGCTTGCACTGGCAAAGCGTTACCCTGAAGCCTCAGTGGACGCGGTAGATTTTAGTGCACCGGCACTCTCTTTAGCCAAAGAGAATGCAATCACACAGGAGCTAGCCGAACGGATTACCTTTCATGAGGGCAGCTGGTTTAATCCCCTGGAGGCAGGGGATGAACAATATGCTCTGATTATTTCAAACCCCCCCTACCTGACCACTGCAGAAATGACCACTGCGGAGCCAGAAGTCGTTGCTTATGAGCCGCATAGTGCGCTGGTATCTGGGGCCGATGGGCTCGATGATTTACACCTCATCTTTAAAGACGCCGCCGTGTACCTACAACGGGGAGGCTTGCTTGCCTTAGAGACTGGTATTGCCCAAACAGCTGCACTGGATGCCATGGCTGAAGGCGCAGGTTTACGAGGCCATTGTATCGAAGATTTGTCCGGCCGACCGCGCTTTTATTTTGCCCATAAGGATTAGTATGTCGCGAATGTTTTGCCCCTTAATTATATCGTTTAATGGGCTGGGGTGTTCCTAACGCTATGTTTGCGTTCGCCTATATAAAATACCGTCTACGTGCTCAATATCGCTAGCTCTGTCGCTTAAAGGCGACCGCTAGCCCCATCAGGGTAAGGTCTTCGACACATGTACATTTATCGGCCCAGTCGGTGGTCAGGTTGGAAATACTGCCCCCCGTGGAAAGGACAATAGGATCGGTTTCGCCGCGGGCTTTAAGTTCAGTCAAGACGCGGGCGAGGAGTGCTTCGAGCATGCCTGAAAATCCAATCGCCATGCCCAACTTCATGGCATGCACAGTGGACTTGCCGATGGCTCCCTCAACAGTCAGTAGATCTTTCTCGCTAAGCTCTGGTAAAAGTGCGGTTTGCTCGTGGAGGTAGCGAGTCATAATGGCAAGGCCAGGAGCGATAATGCCCCCTTCATAGCCAGCGCTTGAGATGATATCGAAGGTCACTGCAGTACCCATGTCGAGAATCACCGCAGGGGTGCCGTGGTATTCTTGAGCTGCGATGGCGTTTGCAATACGGTCTTCGCCTATCTCACTGGGGTTCGGATATTCGAGTTTAAGGCCATGGCAAGTTTCGTGTGTGAGGTGAAAAATGGGCAAACCGTATGGTTTCACACTGGCGACAAGGTTGACGTTAATCGTGGGCACAACAGAGCAAAATGAAATACCGGTGACTCCTTCAAGTAGTGGCTCGATCAGCGTCGCAAAGGCTTTGGATTCGCTGTCGCTAAAGCCGTCGGTCGGGAAGCGCCCAGTGTTGATGACGGTTTGGCCGTCTACAATTCCGTAGTGGCAGCTGGTATTGCCGACATCGATGCTTAAAATTTTCATTGTTTTATTTGTAGTGTGCGAGCTGGCTCGCGCCCGATTATTGTTGGGCTTATGCAGGCGCGAGCAAGCTCGCACGCCGTGTCGGCGGTGAATTACTTCTTCATAGTTACATCGCCCGCCCGCACTGCAATCGTGCTGCCGTTTGCTTGTGACAGAAGGAGAGCGCCAGACTCGTCAATTCCATTGGCGATGCCAGAAATTTCTTCGGCGCCCTGTAATACGGTAACAGATTTGCCATTGAGTGAGTTGAGTGGCGCCCAGGCTGCAGGTAGTGATTCAATTGTTTGATTGTGGATACAGGCTTCGTAGGCTTGGTTGACCGCGTGGAGCACATCAGCGGTGACTTTATTGATCGGCACTTCTTGGCCAGTTATTGCGTAGAGGCTGGTGGCCGAATTGCGCAGGTCTTTTGGGAATTTAGATGGATTACTATTTAGATTAATACCAATGCCAAAGATAATGCTACGCATACTATCGGCATCCATCTTCGCTTCAGTCAGCATCCCGGCAAATTTACGCCCGTCGCAATGTAAGTCGTTGGGCCACTTAATCTGCAGCTTGGCTGTGGGGGTGAAGCGCTGCAATGCACGGCAGATAGTAATACCTGCCCAGAGAGTAAAGTGCTGCAGTTGCTGTGGTGGAATATTGGGCTCGAAAAGAACGGACAGATACAGGTTGTCAGCAGAGGCGCTATACCATTCGCGACCGAGTCGGCCACGGCCTTGGGTCTGGCAACTCGAAGCAATCGCAAAGGGACTTTTGCGTCCGTACGTAATCTGTCGTTCTGCCTCGCTATTGGTACTGTCGATGACAGGAAAGTAGAGTGTCTCGATCGCGACGCCTGCTACTGCTAAGTAGTAGCGCAGGAGTGCGGGGTGAAGCACTTCGGGCTCTTTGCCCAGGCGGTAGCCGCGATTGCGGACAGCTTCGATTTCAAAGCCATGCTCACGTAGTTTTTCGAGTTTGCCGTGAATGGCAGGGCGTGAAATGCCGAGCTTTTCACCGAGTATGCTGCCTGAGACGAATGCATCAGGGGCATCGAGCAGTGTTTTAACGATGGTGAATGCATCCTCGCCACTCTGGGCTACTTTATAATCAGTTTCAGTACTCATCAACTTGAGTGATTTATTGCCAGTCTAGCCCGATGTCCTTCCAACGGCTTTGGTGGATGGGAGCACCTGTTGAGATAAAGTCCAGTCCGAGTGCGCTGAGAGTTGGCAGTGTGTCGACTTGAATGCCACCGCTGGCTTCAGTGCAAGCGCGACCACCAATCAGTTCGACCGCCGCTGTCAGATCTTCGTTGGAGAAATTATCCAATAAAATGATGTCTGCACCAGCTTCGAGCACGGGCTGAATTTGTTTGAGAGTATCCACTTCAACTTCGATGGCCAGCCCTTCGCATGCACTGCGAGCGAGGCTAACAGTTTCGGTAAGTCGATCACCACCAGTAGCTCCAGCGACTTCAAGGTGGTTGTCTTTGAGCATAACGCGATCGAATAACCCGATGCGGTGATTGTAACCACCGCCACAAGCAAAGGCATACTTTTGCAAAATACGATATCCAGGAAGGGTCTTGCGCGTATCAAGCAGCACAGTGTCACTTTGGCCGAGGGCATCGACGTAGCTGCGCGTTTCGGTCGCGATTCCCGCAAGGTGTTGTAGGAAGTTGAGAATGATACGCTCTGCTTGCAGTAGTGTGCTAGATGGCCCTGAGAGTTTGCCGATGGAGTCCCCTGCAGCTGCGTAGCCGCCGTCTTGCACGTGAGCTTCGAAGGTGCAGCCTTCACCATAGGTATCCAATACGAGTTGTACGAGGCCGAGGCCACAAACGACCATAGGCTCGCGGGCGGCGAGTTGGGCCTTGCCGGTCGCGCCTTCGGGCATCAGTGCAGTGGTGATGTCGCCCAACCGTTCTGGGCGAGTGGCAAGACCAGCTCCGGCGAGGTCTTCAATTTTAGCGAGGCCGACGAGCTGCCGTAGGTAGTCGGCGTCTAAATCTGACCACTTTAGTTGCGTGCGGAAGTCGGCTTGCGTGTATCTGCGTTCGGTGGACATATCTGAATGGATCGTGGGTTTAGGACTTTGACAGTCTTCGTGTACTGCGCCTAAAGACAATACGCTTTCTTCAATTGCTGTCAGTATGAGTACGATTGGCTTATGATTTTATCCGTAAACACAGCAGAACCAGTAGTTTTGGTAAAACATTCTCGCGCTCTGGAGCGCATTTGCTATCTAACTTTCTATGGTTTTGGAAATCTCTTTTGTAGTCGCGCTAACAGTTGGAGTGATAGCGCTCTTTTGGTTAATCGTGCGCAACTCGTCGGACAAGATTGTGCATCAATACCGCAAGATGGCCCAGCAACTCGAATTAAGCGTCACCGAACCCCCAGCTCGACTGGCTGGTTTTGTGCGCTCAGAGCCATTTATCCATGGGATCTATCGTCATCGCGAAATGTCGATTTCAGTACCGGCTAAAGGTCTGCAAAATACGCGTCAAATCGAGACCGTGGTGAAAATGAAGGTGAACTCAGGGACTTTCACTTGGCAGGTGACTTCGACTGGGCTCATGGGACGGTTGCGTCAGCGAGATAGTGGCACTAAGTCCCGCTGGAATAGTGGTGACCCAGCATTTGATGCAATGGTTGATGTTCGCACTAGTGACGAGGGGCGCTTTGGTCGTATTTTTGATGAAGCGCGTCGAACCATCGTGGTCAATATACTCAGGGGCTCCAAAGGGTCGATTAAGTTACGTGGGGATGTGTTGTCATTTGAGGAGTTTGGTTTAATAGCGGATGATCCAACCCGTGAGCGTTACATGGAGATTACTGAAGTCCTGTGCCAGTTTGCGGAAGTGGTGGAAGGCCGCTAATTGCAGAGTTCTCGGCATCCGTCGATGCCACGCCAGTGTGCTTAAGGTATTTTCTCAAAAAATTCTGATACAATATACAATTCACACTGTCTGCATTATGATGAATAAAGTACCCTGTTTTCTTTGCGCATTTGTTTACGTAACCGCGTTACTAGCTGAACCAGCGATTACTGTCTATAATGAGAACTTCGGTGTCGTTCGAGAAAGCATCTCTCTCGACCTAAAAAAGGGACTGAGTCATGTGAGCTACAATGGTGTCACTGCTCAACTTGAGCCTGAGTCAGTCATTTTACGCGATCCCAGTGGTGGGGTGGCTCTCCGTGTTACTGAGCAGAGTTATCGGGGCGATCCCATTGATCAGCAGCGCTTGTTGCAGATGTTTGAGGGGCAAACAATTGATTTTTATAAGGCAGTCGACGGCAAGGAAGTCGTGTTGCAGGGGAAAATTATTCGTGCGCCCTCAGTGGTGACGACCATGAATCAATATGGCCAACGGCAGCAACGTACCCTAGAGCCGATTATCGAAGTGGATGGGCGATTAATTGCACAATTACCTGGGATTCCGCTGTTTCCTAGCTTGGGAGACGATTCGGTACTCCAGCCAACACTCGCATGGCAGTTGTTTTCTAATCAAGCGGCGAGAGTCGATGCGCAGCTAAGTTATTTGACCAATGGGATGTCTTGGAAGTCAGACTATAATCTAGTGCTGCCGCAGCAGGGTGACGCCGTGACACTGACTGGTTGGGTATCGATCGAAAACAACACCGGCAAAACCTTTGAGGATGCCAAGATCAAGCTGATCGCTGGCGATGTGAACAAGGTGGAGCCTCCACAACTAGCACGACGCGAGAAAGTCTATGCGATGGCCATGGCAGATAGCGCTGCCGCGCCTCAAGTTGAAGAAAAGAAGTTCGACGAATTCCACATGTATGCACTACCACTTGCGACGACGCTACGCGATCGTGAGACCAAGCAAGTCGAGTTCGTTCGCGCTGAGGGCGTGCAGACCAATAAGCTGTTCGTGTATGAAGGCTTCACTGGACGTTATTTAGGTGGGCGAAATATGAATGAGGGCTACGGTCAAAATTCGCAGCCGGATGTTGCGATTTATCGCGAGCTGGAGAATCGGGATGAAAACGGCCTCGGCATGCCGCTACCAGCTGGGCGCATGCGTTTCTACCGTATGGATGATGATGGTCAGCTCGAATTTACTGGGGAAAATACCATCGACCACACACCAAAGAACGAGACGATTCGGGTGTATTTAGGCAATGCGTTCGATATCGTGGGCGAACGTACTCGCATGAACTTTTACAAGCACCCTAGCCAGAATTTAATACGTGAGACCTTTGAGGTCGAGATTCGCAACCGTAGCGAAGCGACAGTTGCGGTACAAGTGGTTGAACATCTATACCGCTGGTCAAATTGGGAGATTCAGAAGCCCAGCCACAAATTTGATAAGACTGATTCGCAAACGATCGAATTTCTGCTCACCGTGAAGCCAGATGGCATCCAGAAAGTCAGTTATACTGTGGAGTATACTTGGTAGTATTTAATTGTTCCACAAAAATGTTCCACAAAAATGTTCCACGAGTTCTTGTGGCGGGTGAAATGTTGTTTTAAGGCCTATAAATAAAGCAAAATTAATGTTCCACGATTAATGTTCCACGGCTATTTTTAGGTTCATCGTCGAGTAGCGGGGCAGGCATGGATCTATGTAGGGAGCGTTGGATTTGCTTTTTGTTCTTAGGAGGGACGACCTCGGTTTCGTCCGGTACCGATGCGTGAGAGTCTGGCAGGATTATCAGCTCTTGGAGACTCCTGGATTTTCATGTGTTTTCCAAAGTGCCCGTGGTCGACCCTCCTAAGCTAGGTTGGATGCGTCTTTTGCAGATTCGTGGGTATGGGTTGGGTCTGCGCTGTTGGTTTAGGCGACCTCCGTATTGCCCGGTACCGAAGGGGCTCTACTCGGACCGCTTCGTTTTTTCACGAAGGTAGATCTGCTGCAAGGCAGCAAAGTCCTCTGCGCGTGAGCCGCTAAGGATCGTGTGATCGTACGATTCGTGCTGCTGCATTTCGTCACTGGCGGCTTTCATTCTGCGCAGAACCTGTTCTTCGCCATCGGTGGCGCGGCCACGGAGGCGTTGTTCCAACTCTTCCAGTGTGCGTGGCATAATAAATACGGAGACAACGTGGCCATTCAGAAGAGGGTCGCTTAGTGCGGTTTTACGCATTTGCGCGGCACCTTGCACGTCTATATTCAGCAGCAGGTCGGTGCCAGTGGCTAATTTTTCCTGCACCTCAGCTTTAAGCGTACCGTAAATGTTACCATGTACGTGGGCATATTCGTAAAAGTGCCCTTCGCTGATTTTCTGCTCAAAGGTAGCGTGGTCGAAGAAATAATAATCTATGAGGTTTTTTTCACCCTCGCGCGGATTACGCGTAGTCGAGGTGACTACGCGCGAAAGCCGCGGAATTTCAGCCAGCATGCGTTCGCAAAGCGTTGTTTTACCGCAACCCGCGGGGCCGGATACGATAATAAGCAGGCCAGTCTGGGTAATATTGTTAGCCACGTGCCTTAGGATGTGAAAGCGACGCCGACCAGCAAGAGACCGTAAGCAGCGAAAGCTGCCCCCATCGCGCGCGGGCGCGCGCTGGATTTATAGAGCCAGTCGAAGAAGTCGCGCAATTTATACGGGTTTGCACCAAGGATCAAAGCCACTACAATCGCAAAGTAGACGAAGCTTTTAAGAATCAGAGCGGAGCCATAATGCATATAAGAGGCATCTAAGAGTAGGCTGGCAGTGAGCAAGATCATTGCTGCGAGACCGCGTACTGCGAGGAAGTCAGGCACATAATAAATCGAGCCGACGGCAGTCACGAGGAAGAGAATGAAGAGTATATTTTTATATTGGCCGAAGTCGGCAGGCCCTAGGTTTAGTACCTTGTAAAGAAACCAGGCTGTAGCAGCTCCGAGTAATACAACGGCTGCCGCTGTGGAGCGGGGGAAGGCCTGCGTGTGATTGGCGGTCTTCATACCATGCCATAAATAATGACTACCGAAGATGACGAGAAAGATCCCCGTGTAGAGTGTAGCTTGAAAAAGTGTCATACGAATTAAAATTAAAAAAGGATGTAATCGTTAATGAGCGTTAATGGGTGTGAATCAAGGCTAGTTGTTTTATGATTCAAGCAGTTCTGATAAATTAGAATCCGATGAATGTCCATCAAGGTTTATTAACGGTAAGACTTCATCTGGTTTAAAACATAAGGCATCGTTGTTGTTTATTTAAATACGTCCGCTATAGCTTTCAGTTATGGATTTAAAAATCGCTGGCTGGGTCCAACCGATAGATTTGATCGTTTTTGACTGCGATGGCGTGTTGCTGGATACGATGGCGGCAAAAATTGAGGCCTTTCGCGCATGGGTGCCGGAGGCGCATAGAGACTTAGATGAGGCTTTTATGCAGATTGTCATGCATGGTTTTGGCAAGAGCCGAACCGTGCATATCGAGCGCTTTTATCGTGAATTAGTTCAACAAGAGCTTCATCCGACTTTTCTGGAAGCGGAGGTACAGCGATTCGCGGATATCTGTGAGCCACTCTGTGCCACGGCGAATTGGCGCACTGGATCGCGCGAGTTTGTGCGGGACTGTTGCGATGCAGGCATCCCGCGCTATGTACTGTCGGGGGTGCCGCAAAGTCCCTTAGAGGAGATGCTAGCTGCGGCTGGTGGGACAGATTTATTTAATGTCATTATCGGTTCACCCCCAGGAAAGCCGCAGAGTATGGAGCGTATTTTGGCGGAGACGAACACACCTGCGCATCGAGCGGTATTCATTGGCGATGCCAATGCAGACCATCAGGCAGCGCTGCATGTGGGTGCGCATTTTGTATATTTCCCATCGTTGGCACAGCGACCAGCAGGCGTGCTCGCTACCGAGGTCAGTGACCTACGGGAGTTGTTGGTCGAAATGGGATAAAGCGCATGAGTTCATTAATCTTAAGCTCCAAATGTGAGGGTCCTTGAGGGATGAACCATTGCCCGTCACTACGTGTTTTAAGTAGCCCTCGGTAGCGCTTTCCCCATGTGGCTAGAGTGATGTAACCTGCGCTGTCTGCACGAATGACTACAACCGCGTGATCCACTCCTAATGTACCCGTGTGTGGGTTCTTTGGCGTTACAATTAGATAGCTGGCTCGAAAGTTCTGCAGACCCTCTAGCAGATCTGTCAGCTCAAGGGGCGCTGGCACTGTGTCAGTATGAATACGCACGGCCCCTGTGGAACGTTCGCTGACAATCAAATCCATCACTATTGCGACATCCGCACTGTTGATGCCGAGAGTTTCATTACGACGCCTGCCAGCTTGTTGAGCGAGTCGATGGTCGATTTCCAAGAAGAACTTATACTTGTATTGGCGCGCGTCTGAATCGCGGTGTTTGGGTTCGATCAAACCGTATTTTTCATACCAAATCAAAATGTTGAGCATGGCGGTCGGGGCACACCCACTTTCAGGAATGGGATAGTCGAATTGATTTTCGGAAACAATACTAAGCCGGTTAAGCGAATTGTTTGTCTGTTCGATGCCAAGCATCGGGCTAAAGTAGTAGACTGGCTGCCCACTTTGTGGCTCGATTCTTTGTTTAACGACAGTGAATTTACATTCGCTTGAGGAGAGCGCTCCGAATAACGACGCTTGGGCCATCAGTGCCATTGCCAGCAGAAGGCGATTAAAAAGGAGCTGCATACGATTGATTAGAGTAGCAGGGGTAGCTTTGACGTAAAGCCCCGCTTTATAATGGCACCGGCGCATTTGAGAAATGACCTTATTGAGTGTGCGGTATCGTAAAAAGCGTTTGAAAAGGGATCCATGCGACTACGGTTAGTGCTACTTGTTTAAAGGGCGATCATACCAGAAGCCGCAGAGTCGCCGTGAACGTACTGCGATCGGCACAAGCATCATGAAGCAAATCCAGCCGAACATTTGAGGGCCATTATACCATTGTAGCTTGCGCTCAGAGGTGCGGACCGGGTGAGAAGGGATAATGTCGAAGCTGAGCTGATGCCCACGTCCCCATTTGCGAAGTAGGCGTGAGAGCCTGATTTCTTCCGCAGCGTAGAGTTTTTGATCGAACCCCCCGATGGCTTCGAATGCATCCCGTCGGCAGAATAGAAAGCTGCCTGCGGCGGTACGGGTTAGGGTTGAAATATAGGTCCAAACTGCGATGGCCGTGCGCCCAATCGCGCCGATATCACCTTCAAACTCGATGGTCGAGCCGCCCCCAACGCAAGTCCCGCTATTTAGAAGTCGCAGTGCTTCGGAGAGCAGTGCGGGGTCGATTCGTGTGTCTGCATCGATGAAGATCAAGAGGCGCCCTCGGCTGTTGGCCGCGCCGGTATTACGGGCTCGGGCGATTTGGTTGAATGCCTCATAGACCACGCGGTCCGCGCCTGCAGACTGAGCGACTGTGGCAGTCTGATCAGATGAGTTATTGTCGACAACAATACACTCTCCCACTTGTTCTTGAGCAGCCATTGCGCGATGAATCGAGGCGAGTGTAGCAGGGAGTTCTGCCGCTTCGTTAAAGGCAGGTATGATAATCGAATAGTCGGGCTGCGTAGGCATGTTATTACGATGCCGCTCGTATCGGGATACGCAATCGCAGAGCTATTTTTAACGACGTCCAGTTGAGTGCTTATGTCGCGGTGCAACCTTGCTCATCGCCACTGCTACTTGATAAGAAGTAACAAAAAAGCCCGCGATCTACTCGCGGGCTTGGGTTGAGATTCGCAGTTAAGCGGAAGCCAGGGCTAGACAAGCATGGTAGCAGGCGCTTCAAGGATTTCTTTGAGGGCTTGCAGATACTGAGCGCCGACTGCGCCGTCAATGGTGCGGTGGTCACCCGAAAGGCCGATCTTCATGACTTGGCCGACGACGATTTCGTCGTTCTCGTTGACGACCGGCTTCTTGAGCGTCGCACCGATACTCAGGATCGCAGCATTATTTGGGTTTATGATACCGTAGAAATCAGAAATACCAAACATACCGAGATTGGTGACGGTGAGCGTGGAGCCACTCATTTCGTTTGGCGTGAGCTTCTTACCTCGTGCTTTTTTGATCAGAACCTTCGCTTCCGCACCGATTTCGCGCAGACCTTTGGTCTCAGCATCACGGATGACAGGTGTGACGAGGCCATCGTCAATTGCGACACCAAATGCGAGATGTACATTCGGGTGCTGCTTAATGGTGTCACCTTCCCATGAACGATTGATCGCTGGGACGCGGCGTACCGCTTCAGCTGCCGCCTTCAAAGTAAGGTCATTTACGGAGAATTTTGTACCACCGTGTTCAGGTGGAAGATCCGCAAGCTTACCATTGAGCTCTGCGCGCAGTTTTGCCAATGGCGCACCATCGACTTCGATTTGCAGGTAAAAGTGTGGTGCTTGTGTCTTCGAGCCGACGAGCGCCTTACCGATACTTTTACGCATATTAGTGACGGGGATGTCGAGCGCTTCAAGTGTTGCAGCGGGTGCAGCTGCAGGCGCGCTGCTGGTCGTATCAGTTGCGACTGCACTAGGCTTCGCATTGAGTACATCCTCCTTAAGGATACGTCCACCGGGGCCGGAGCCTTGGAGTGTCGAGAGATCCAGCCCCTTCTCCGCGGCGATTTTCTTAGCAAGCGGCGAAGCTTTGATCCGCGTACCACTACTGGATGCTGGTGCAGCGGGCGCTTCGGCCACTGGCGCAGGTGTAGTAGGAGCGACAGGAGCGACTGGGGCGACTGGAGCGACTGGGGCGACTGGGGCGGGCTCGGGCGCAGCGGGTGCTGTTTCGGCGGGTGCGGGTGCTGAGCTAGTTCCGGCGGGTGCTTCTTCACCCGCTTCACCCACCGCAGCGATAGGATCACCTACAGCGACCTCGGTACCTTCACCGCAGTACTGTTTGATGAGCACGCCATCGTCGAAGCACTCGACTTCCATAGTTGCTTTGTCAGTTTCGACTTCAGCGATCATGTCGCCATTGGCGACGGCATCGCCTTCGTTTTTAAGCCAACGGACAAGTGTGCCCACCGTCATAGTGTCGCTGAGCTTGGGCATATCAATGAGTGTAGCCATATCTTAAAAAGTGAGATGTAAAGTGTGAGAGGTGAAAAGGAGTGATTAACCGAAGATTTTCAACGCGCCTGCGATGATACGTTCTTGATTCGGAATTTGCCAGTCTTCGAGCGGTTTCGCGTAGATTTGCGGCGCGTCGATTGCGGATACGCGATGGACGGGAGCGTCGAGATAGTCAAAAGCCTTAAGCTGGATCAGGTGCGAGATCTGTGCGTCGACACCACAATACGGCTTGTTTTCTTCGACGAGCAGGGCGCGACCGGTCTTCTTGACGGAGTTTAGAATGGTCTCCTCGTCAAGCGGACGAATGGAGCGCAGGTCGACAACTTCGACGCTGATACCGTGTGCCTCTTCGAGCGTCTTAGCAGCTTCAAGCGAGAGCATCGCGCAGCGACCATGAGAAACGATGGTCAGGTCGGTGCCTTCTTTGAGGATATTGGCGACGCCGAGTTCAACAATGTACTCTTCTTCCGGTACTTCCCACTTTTCTCCGTAGAGCAGTGTGTTTTCCATGACAAAGACTGGGTCGTTATCGCGGATGGCTGCTTTCATGAGCCCCTTAGCGTCGTAAGCGTTGGATGGGCAGACCACTTTAAGACCTGGATGATTGGCCACCATGTTTTCTGGTGTGTGCGAGTGGGTCGCGCCGACGTTCGTGCCGCCATTCGCTGGGCCACGCACAACGATAGGTACATTCATCAAACCCCCAGACATGTAGCGGCAGAAAGATGCATTGTTGAAGAGTTGATCGATCGCAACATAGCTGAAGGACATAAACATCATCTCCACAACTGGGCGGATGCCGAGCATGGATGCGCCGATTGCCATACCAGAGAAGGCGGCTTCGGAGATGGGTGTGTCGATCAGGCGTTTGTCGCCGTGCTTTTCCCAGAGACCTTCAGTGACTTTGTAGGCACCATTGTATTGGGCGACTTCTTCGCCCATGATGCAGACGTTTTCGTCGCGTTGGATCTCTTCGTCGAGTGCTTGCTTAATAGCTTCGCGGTAAGTGATGAGTGGCATTGTATTTAAAGGAGTTAGAAGTTAGCAGCGAGGAGTCAGAAGCCTAATGGCGAAATTCCTAAGCCCTAATTCGTAATGGTTGTTTAGTCGTTAAAGAAGTAAGTTCCCTTCAGCTTATTATCGGCGTCGTTATCCACTTCCCAGTAGACATCGGTTTGGATCTCTTCGCGCGGAGCATACGGGCTCTCTTCCGCGAATTTTGCTGAAGCTTCGGCTTCGTCCTTCTTTTCCTGATCGATTTTCTTGGCGAGATCCTCGGTCAGGGTACCATCGGCAAGTAATTGGGATTTTATTAAATTAACCGGATCCTTCGTGCGCTTGTATTCTTCGATCTCTTCTTTTGTGCGGTATTTTTCATGATTCGCATCGGCGACTGAGTGGCCGCGGTAGCGATAAGTGCGAATCTCAAGTAAGAAGGGTTTCAATTCTTCACGGGCACGTTTCATCGCACGATTTGCGACTTCGCGTACTTCGAAGACGTCGTGGCCATCGCAGACTTCCCATTCGATGTCGAACCCGTCCGCACGGTGCGCGAGGTTCTCTTCTGCAGAGGAGCGCTTGAGGCTGGTGCCCATCGAGTAACCGTTGTTTTCGATCACGAAGACGACAGGGATGTTCCAAAGAGAGACCAAGTTGAGTGTTTCCATGAAGGAGCCTTGGTTGACCGCACCATCGCCAAGGAAGGCGAGCGCGCAGCCTTTGAGGCCCTTATACTTGAGTGCGAATGCGAGGCCAGCGCCAAGGGGCGTTTGTCCGGCGACGATCCCGTGTCCGCCCCAATAGTTTTTGTCTGGTGCGAAAAAGTGCATCGAGCCACCTTTGCCTTTGGAACAACCGGTGTATTTGCCATACATTTCCGCCATACATTCATTCATCGTCATGCCGACGGCCAGCGCGTGGCCGTGGTCGCGATACGCGGTGATGATGTGGTCGTGCTCTTCCATCAGCGAGACGATGCCTGAGGCGACTGCTTCCTGGCCAATGTAGAGGTGGAGGAAGCCCCCAATTTTACCTTGGTTGTAGGCGCGTAGTGAGCGTTCCTCGAAGCGTCGAATCCCTACAATGGTGCGGTAGAGGTCGAGCTTTTCTTCTTTGGAAAGCGTCTTGTTGATCGGTGCAGCCAAGAAGTTTTTAGGCTTCTTAGTCGACGTTGCAGATTTTTTCTTGGTATTGGCCATAATAGCGAAGCCACGAAATTTGCATAAATCCCTTCGATGACAAGTAAATTGAGGGTTTCCCACGCACGGACTGACGCAACCTCTCGCTTAGTAGGATCGCTGATTCCAGTTATTGGCGCTATTTGAGCTCATGGTTGGCTGCATACAATGTTGCAAATTAGCCGTTTTCGCACGGTATTGTTTGCGCAACACAGCATGCGTCAGCCCTTACCGAACTAGAGCTTTGGTTTGGGCGCGATTTTTGAGAGGCCACCGTCAACTGCAAAAACTTGTCCGGTGACGAGCCGCGCAGCATCTGAAGTAAGCCATTGGGCGAGGCTGGCGATTTCTTCGGGTTGATTAATATCGCCAAGTGGGTGCATTTGTTTGGAGGCCTGCAACATCTTTGGATGTTGGGTCATGGGCTGTGCCAACGGAGTATCTGTGAGGCTGGGGGCGATGGCGTTAATGCGTAGCCCGCGCTGTGCGTAGGTAGCCGCGGCAGAGCGCACCATCGCTTCAATGCCGCCTTTGGCAGCGGCGATGGCTTCGTGGTTTGGAATTCCGATTTGAGCCGCCACCGAGCTGAAAAAGAGGCAGCTACCGTGGCGTTGTTTTGCCATATGCTTGGTGGCGGCGCGTAGCGCATAAAATGCGCTACTTAGGTTGGCTTGGAGAGTGCTCGCCCAGTCATCATCGGATGTCGAGTGAGCAGGCTTGATCAAAATGGAGCCGATGGCATGCACATACGCATCCATTTGACCGTGGGTATCGCTAATTTGCTGAAAAAGTGCATTCAGTGCGGTGGGGTCGGTACTGTCGCAAGCATGCAGTTCCGCATTTGGTAGCCGCTCGGAGAGCGCATGTAATGTTTTAGTATCGCGAGCGAACCCAATGACTTGATGGCCCTCTGCGCTCCACAGATGAGCCAAGGTTTCGCCGATGCCGCCGCTGATGCCACCAATGATGAATGTTTTATGTTTTGTGTCGGTCATATATAATGTAATCGCGAAATCTGCTGGAACATTACTATTAAAGGTTCGTGCGGGCTTTTTTACTGCTCATCGTCGATGGGCGGAGAAAGCATTGATCTATGTTGGGGGGGGGGCGATGGAGTTGCTTGCTGTTCTTGGGAGGTCGACCCTCCCCAACCGAATAGCCGCCCCATTTGGCTCAGAATGGTATTTCCTCGATGGATTACTGGTCGTCGTAAATTTAGGGGCTGTTGTGACCTTGTGTGCCTTAATAGGCTTGAAACAGTGAGCAAGGCAGACAGCCTTTGCCTCCATTTTTAAATTTTTTCCTGACATGTCCGAGATCGCAAAAGCCTACGAACCTAAAGAAGTCGAACAACGCTGGTATGCTAACTGGCTGGAAGCTGGATGCTTCAAGGGAGTCGCTGATCCGGCCAAAGAACCCTATGCGATTATGATCCCGCCACCAAATGTGACAGGGATGCTACACATGGGACACGTGCTAGATAACACTTTGCAGGATATCTTTGTGCGTCGCGCGCGCTTAGAAGGTAAGGCAGTGCTCTGGCAACCAGGCACCGACCACGCTGGTATAGCGACACAGACTAAGGTGGAAAAGCAACTCCGCGAAGCCACTGGGGAGAGCAAATATGATCTCGGCCGTGAAGGTTTTTTAGAAAAGGTGTGGGAATTCCGCGAAGCGTCAGGTGGCGTCATTTTGAATCAGTTGCAAAAGTTGGGTGCGTCCTGCGACTGGGATCGCACTAGCTTTACACTCGATGAGGGCTACTCAAAAGCGGTGCTCGAGGCATTTGTCTCCTTTTACAAGCGCGGCTATATCTATCGCGGCAAACGCATGGTGAACTGGTGCCCAGCCACGCATACTGCAATTTCAGATGAAGAGGTGAACATGAAGCCGCAAAACGGCTTGTTCTACAAGATGCGCTATGAGTTGGTACAAGCCGATGGTGAGCGCACCCATCTTGAAATTTCGACCACGCGTCCCGAGACACTGATGGGCGACAGCGCGGTTGCGGTACATCCAGACGACGAGCGATATAAGCACTTGATCGGTAAAACGGTATGGCGGCCTTTTCCGAAGGCAGAAATCCCGATTATCGGCGATACGTATGTGGACCGTGAATTTGGCACTGGTTGCCTCAAAGTAACGCCCGCGCACGATAAGAATGACTTCGAGATCGGCCAACGTCATCAGCTGGAGGTGATCGAAGTGATCGACCAGGAGGGTAAGCTCAATCACTTGGCCGGTCAGGAGTTCGCTGGCATGGATCGTTTTAAGGCGCGTAAAGTGGCTGCGGCAAAGCTCGAAGAGATGGGGCTGCTCATTGATCGTGAACCGTACGCAAACACCGTCGGCTTCTCCGAGCGTGGCGATGTGCCGATTGAGCCGCGTCTTTCCGAGCAATGGTTCCTCAAATACCCGAAGGTCGAAGAAGCCAAGCGGGCGGTTGAGAATGGCACCATCAAGTTTCACCCGGATCGTTGGAAGAAGACCTATCTGCACTGGCTTAATGGCATTCAGGATTGGTGCATCAGCCGCCAGCTCTGGTGGGGGCATCGTATCCCGGTTTGGTATAAGAAGGGTCTGCCGCGCGCGGAGCTCGACTTTGAGAATCCCGAGCATGTGCATGTCTCGGTCGAGGGCCCTGCCGACCCTGAAAACTGGGAGCAAGAAGATGATGTGCTCGATACCTGGGCATCTTCCTACCTCTGGCCAATGGCCAACTTGGGTTGGCCGAAGCCGGATGCGGCGCAGCAAAAAGAGCTCGATTATTGGTACCCGACATCGACGTTGGTCACTGGATTTGACATTATTTTCTTCTGGGTTGCGCGTATGATTATGGCGGGGCTCGAACTCTATGGCGACGACCAGCAGGAGTTGTCGGATGAAGAGATCGCCAAGCGCATCCCATTTAAAAACATCTTTATCCATGGCCTGATTCGCGATGAAAAGGGGCGTAAGATGTCCAAGTCGCTCGGTAATTCTCCTGATCCGCTAGACTTGATCGCTAAATATGGTGCGGATGGTCTGCGTTTTGGTATTTGTGATATCGCACCGTCTGGCTCTGATATTCTCTTCTCAGAAGAGCGCATCCAAATCGGCCGCAATTTCTGCAATAAGCTCTGGAATGCGGTGCGCTTTCGTCAAATGTCTGGGCCGATGGCGGACAACTCGAGCCTAGCTGCAATTCTTGCTCGTATTGATACTAGCCTGTTTGATGATTATGATCATTGGATTGTTGGACGCTTGACCCACCTCACTGCAGAACTCGAAAAGTGTTTTGCGAATTTCGAAATCGCGCCGCTGACACACCAAATCTATGCCTTCTTTTGGGGTGACTTTTGCGATTGGTACGTGGAAGCATCGAAGGGCAAGCTTAAGGGGGACGCAGCGTTGCGTGATAACTGCCTCGCCATTCAGGATCTGGTGATACGCCAAGTGCTGCAGCTCGCCAACCCGATCATGCCGCATATCACTGAAGAGCTCTGGAAGGGGCTTGGCTATGATGTGTCCGTGGCCTTTATTCAAAACACTCAGCTGACAACTGCAAGCGAGCTGAACCAGCAAGTGCCAGTCGATGCCAGTGCGGTCGAGCGGGTAGTTAACCTGCAGGAGTTAATCTCGCAGGCACGTGCATTGAAAGCGCAATACAACTTAGCCAATAAACGCGACGTCGAAGTCTTTTTCGGCGCCGAAGGTGCTCCGGCAAAAGTGATCAGCGATAATGCCGGGTTGATCAAAACGCTAGCGGGCCTTGGCAAGCTTGAAGCCCTCGGCGCACAGTCGGCAGATGGCTTGCCAGCGGTCGTCACTCCGCTTGGCTCGCTGTATCTGGACCTCAGCAGTAGTATCGATGTCGACGCCGAAAAAGCACGGCTGAGCAAAGAGCTGGAAAAGTTAAACAAACTTGTTGCTGCCGGGGAGGGGAAGTTGAAGAACAAGAAATTTGTCGACAGTGCGCCCGCTAATATTGTCGATGGCGCGCGTAAGCAACTGGCAGAGACGACTGAAAAGCGTGATGAAACGCAACGGATTCTGGAGAGTTTGTAACCACTATCTTATTTTGTAGTTAAAAATAGGATACGCGGCAAGCATTGTGAGCATGTTAACTGTCGGAGTAATCGGCAACCCTAGAGACTAGTACCCGCGATTCGGAGCAAGCCAGCGTTCAGTTGCTTCAAGGCTCTGTGCTTTACGTGCAGAATAATCCTCAAACTGGTCTTTGTTCAGCGGACCCACTAAAGTGTATTTCGCATCAGGGTGACCAAAGTAAAGGCCACTGACGCAACTGCCTGGGGTCATTGCAAAGTTCTCGGTGAGTGCGGCGCCCGTGTTGGCTTCCGCGTCGAGCAGTTCCCAGATCGTGGCTTTTTCGGTGTGATCGGGGGTCGCAGGGTAGCCGCTTGCTGGACGAATTCCACGGTACTTTTCTTTGATCAGATCGTCGTTCGTGAGCGCCTCATCTGCTGCGTAGCCCCAGAGTTCTTTACGGACTTTTTGGTGAGTATATTCAGCCAAGGCTTCAGCAAAGCGGTCGCCAATAGCTTTAACCATAATCGAGCTATAGTCGTCGTGGGCGTCTTCAAATTCTTTTGCAAATGTATCGACACCTTCGATACATGCGACGAAGGCGCCGCAGGCGTCGACACGCCCGCTTTCTTTCGGCGCGACGAAGTCAGACATTGCATAGTAAGTGTCGCCCTTGGTCTTTTTCTTTTGTTGGCGTAGCGTGTGTAGTTTACCGAGTACAGAGCCGTTGCGATCGTAGACTTCGATATCATCACCAATCGAGTTGGCCGCCCAGAGGCCGACCGCGCTGCGGGCGCGGAAGCGCTTCTCTTTGATGATGCGCTTGAGCAAAACTTGCGCATCTTTAAGGATGGCCTTGGCCTGCTCGCCGTATTTTTTGCTGTCGAGAATTTTTGGATATACGCCCTTTAGCTCCCAGGTCCAAAAGAGTGGCGAGAAGTCGAAGTAGTCAGCGAGAGCTTCGAGCGAAATATGATCACTTACAGTCACGCCAGTTGTGTTCGGTGCTTTTAGATCGGTATTCTCCCAGTCGCATGAAAAGCGTTTTTCACGGGCGATTTCTAGGGGGATTAGATCCTTAGTGGAGTTGGCTGCAGCGAAGCGTTCGCGCTGCTTGATATTGTCCGCTTGGACTTCAGCGGCAAAGCTTTTGCGGGTCTCTGGGTTGAGCAACTTGTTGCAGATTTCAGTCACTAGAGAAGCATCCCCGACACGTACAACAGGCTGGTCGTAGTGTGGGGCAATTTTGATTGCGGTGTGCGCCTTGCTGGTGGTGGCTCCGCCGATCAGTAGTGGTTGTGTGAAGCCGCGCTTGGTCATTTCGTCGGCGTTAAAAATCATCTCGTCCAGTGAGGGCGTGATCAAGCCTGAGAGGCCGATAATGTCGGCACCCCATGCTTCAGCTTCTTTAAGAATGTCTTCGCAAGAGACCATCACGCCGAGGTCTTTGACCTCGTAATTATTACAAGCGAGCACAACGCCGACGATGTTTTTACCGATGTCGTGCACGTCGCCTTTGACTGTGGCGATGAGGAATTTACCGGCCGAAGAACTGGCGCTGGCATCGGCCTTTTCCGCTTCCATAAAAGGTAGCAGATGTGCGACCGCACGTTTCATCACGCGGGCGCTTTTCACCACCTGAGGCAGGAACATGTCGCCATCGCCGAACAGCTTGCCGACGACTTTCATGCCGTCCATTAATGGACCCTCGATAACGTTGAGCGGTTTTGGATATTTGAGCCGAGCTTCTTCGGTATCGGCGTCTATATGCGCAACGATACCTTTAACTAGCGAGTGAGAGAGGCGCTCCTCGACAGTGCCGCTGCGCCAGTCGTCTTTTACGTCAGTCGTTTTTTTTTCCGCTGCAGCGGGCACTGCGCCGCTACCTGACTTGAGAAAGGCTTCTAGTACTTCTGGATTGTTTTCCTTGGTGGCGCGTTCGAAGAGTTCACGCAGCAGATTCATGCCTTCGAGCATGGCGGAGTTAATGCGTTCCTCTGGCGTGCCGCTACCTAGAGTCACGGCTCCGCTCTTGATCGCTTCGGCGAAATCAATCAGCTTCTCGGTGGCGTCATCATTGCGGTTGAGCAACACGTCTTCGACTAGCCCTTTGAAGGCGGGGTCGATCTCATTGTAGTCCATGAGCATGCCAGGGTTGACGATTGCCATGTCTAGACCCTTGGCGATGCCATGGTGCAAGAAGGCTGCATGCATCGCTTCGCGCACGGGATTGTTACCACGGAAGGAGAAGGAAATATTGGACAGGCCGCCGCTAGTACGGGCACCAGGGCAGCGTTTTTTGACTTCCTCCACCGCTTCGATAAAGTCGACAGCATAGTTGTTATGCTCCTCCATGCCGGTGGCGACGGTGAGGATATTGAGGTCAAAAATAATGTCCTGCGGATCCATGCCCACCTCTTCGGTGAGAATTTTAAAAGAGCGCTCGGCGATTGCGACCTTGTCGTCCTTGGTCGCTGCTTGGCCTTTTTCATCAAACGCCATGACGATGACCGCGGCGCCGTAGCGCATGATTTTACGAGCTTGCGCGCGGAATTCATCTTCGCCGCCCTTAAGGCTGATCGAGTTGACGATACATTTCCCTTGGACGCATTTCAGGCCTGCTTCGATCACCGACCATTTAGAGCTGTCGATCATGATCGGCACTTTGCAAATATCAGGTTCAGACGCGACCAAGTTGAGGAAGCGGGTCATGCATGCTTCGCCGTCGAGCATCCCTTCGTCGAAGTTAATATCGATGATTTGCGCACCTTTATCGACCTGCGACTGCACGATCGCCAGTGCGCCGGTAAAGTCATCGGCTTTGATCAGCTTCTTGAATCGCGGTGAGCCTGTGACGTTGGAGCGCTCGCCGACATTCACGAACGGTGTTTCGCCGATGATAATGTTAAAGGCCTCGAGGCCGCTCAAGCGTTGCGCAGGAATCACGGTCGAGACTTGGCGCGGTGCGTATTGTGAGACCTCTTGGATTACTGCGGCGATGTGGTCGGGCGTGGTGCCGCAGCAACCACCGACCATATTGACTAGTCCATCGCGAGCAAAGCTGCCGACGGCACCCCCAGTATGTTCTGGGGTTTCGTCGTAACCGGTGTCTGCCAGTGGATTTGGCAAACCCGCATTTGGGTAAACGTGCACGTATGTGTCGGCCACGCGCGAGAGTTCCTCGAGGAATGGTCGCATCAGGTCCGCGCCGAGGGCGCAGTTCAGGCCGACGCACAGTGGACGGGCGTGGCGAATCGAGTTCCAGCAGGCCTCCACCGTTTGACCGGAAAGTGTGCGGCCGGATTGGTCGGTGATGGTGACCGAGACGATCACCGGTAGGCGCTCTTCTTGAGTGTCGAAGAAATCTTCGATCGCGTGTAAGCAGGCCTTGAGGTTGAGCGTATCAAAAACGGTTTCCGGCAGGAGGAGGTCAACGCCACCGGCGACGAGGTCTTCGACTTGCGCGTAGTAGGCGGTGTAAAGTTCGTCGTAGCTGGTCGCGCGGTATTCCGGACGGTTGACGTCGGGCGAAAGCGAGCAGGTGCGGTTGGTCGGCCCGATGGCACCAGCGACGAAAGTTGGGCGGCCTTGCTCTTCGGAGACGGCATCGGCGACACGGCGCGCGAGTTTGGCGGACTCGATATTGATATCACGCACACGGTGTTCGAGCGCGTAGTCGGCCTGGGCGATGGTGGTGCCGGAGAAGGTATTGGTCTCGATGATATCTGCGCCCGCTTCCAGGAACTGGCGGTGGATTTTTTCGATAATGTCGGGGCGGGTGATGCTGAGCAGGTCGTTGTTGCCCTTAAGGTCGCCCTTGACGTCGTCAAAAGAGGCGTCGCGGAAGTCCTTCTCCTCCAACTTGTATTGCTGGATCATGGTGCCCATCGCGCCGTCGAGAAAGACGATACGTTCTGCGAAGAGGTCTGCGAGGAGCTGACCTTTGGCGGTCAACGGCTTATCTGAAAATTGTGTGCTCATGTAAAGTAAATATCAACGTATCATCATATCTTGATATGTTTGCAAGCATTGAATTGGGGGTTGGGTGGTTGGTTCAAATATGGAGCGTGGGCGTCTCGCCCAACGTGTCGCTCCCGAGATGCACGGCTAGGAGGTGACGTTAGGCCGGAGGCCTACGCTCCATAGGTTCACCAACGCAGCCTAGGTTCTACGAACTGGGGGAACCATCTAGAAAAAAGACAGTAACGTCGAAGGACGGAATGAGATCGCCCTTTCAGGGCTTGCTGTGTGCCGTGGTCTCAACCCTAGGGCGATGCCCGAGGCTAAGATGGGCCGCGCCGTTGGCGCTGTAATTTACGTGGTTACGCGCTACGTTCCTGTGATTCTGATGGTTTTTAGTAGCATTGCGCTTTAGACGCAGTTTGCACTGGCTCAGTGCGAATCGAAGGCACAATTGTTTGACAGTTGATTTGAGCGTCAGTTCTCTGGGTTCTTATGAAAATTACCCCACTGTATTGTATGCTTTGTTGCTTATTTTTCACTTGGATGTCTGTGGCTTCTGCCAGCCAGAAAAGTTCTGCAGATATTACCGAGGAGTTGATCGCATGTTTGGAGACGGGTGAGTCTAAGGCAAAGGCTGCATTGCAGGTGGTGGACTCTGAAGATGCGGCAAAATTTCAAGCAGCTCAGGCGAGTGTGGCGCAATATACTCGGGGGTTGAGCACGGTTCGCGGGCTTCAGTTATTGCTGCAGAGTAACTCCTTGGAGTCTGTTTCGCAGAGCATCAGCCGGTTGTCCTATAACAATCAAGCGTTGCCGACGGAGTGTGCGGAGCTTCAGTTGGAATTGACCCGTGCGATTGAGCACGAAAAACAGGCGAAGCTCGCTGCGTTTGAGTTTGAGGTGCAGGCGTTTCGCAAAGAAGTCGGCGTCGCACTTACGGATGCCAAGGCGCCTGCGGATCTCGACGACTTATTTGTGCGCTTGGAAGATTTGAAAGCGCGCTCTGGGCAGTTTCGTTCTTCTAATTCTCAGCTTCAAACGACGACGAGCAACTTGACGCGCATTGTTGCCGGCTGGCAGGATTATTTAAACTACGTCGAGCAGGGTGACCAGAAACAGGCGGAGTCTTCGCTGCGGAATTTGAATCAGAGTTTAACGGCTACGCCGATTGTGTCTCGTTCGAAGTTGCTACAAATGCAGAATGATCTGAAGCGGGGTGTTGCAATGGCGAAAAAGACTGATGGTGAGTCCGTTCCAGTTGGTCCGCCTTGCTCGGTGGCTTCTGTGACTGATGCAGTTCGGACGCTTGAGGATTTGTTCGGGGCGGAGGCTCAGTTGCAGAAATTACTGGCGTTTCGTGAAACGAAAAATGATGCGAGATCGCAACTGAATCATGTTCAGAAGTTGCGAGCGGCATTGAAGTTAATCAATGAGGGCAACCCATTGCTCGGATTGAGCGCGATTAGTTGGAGCAGTTATTCAGGTCAAAGCGAATGGGTGAATGAACAGGTGGTGCAGATACGTCGAACAGCGCTGCTTTATTCGATCCCCGAAAGCTATCGTCCGAAGAATGCACAGGTTGCAATCGAAGGGCTAATCACGGTATCAGCCCAGCATATGCAGCGCGAGCGCGCCTGGCTTAATCTTTGGGAATTTCTCAAAGTCGTGAAAATTGCTTATTCTAGAAATTCATCCAATACGATACCGGGCTTGGATGATGACATTCGAGCCATTGAATATTATATCAATGCGCAGCGTTTAGAAGAAACTGGTCAGCTGGCATCGGCCTATTCTAAGTATAATGCGATTTTGAGTCTTACTGGGAACTACGGGCCCTATCAAGCCGCTCAGGAAGCTTTGGTGCGTATTAGAACTGAGGAGGCAGAGGCATTGCTTGAGGATCAGACCCGCCTTGCAGAAACGCCGCAAGCTCCGGCTCGCTATGATTCAAGGTCACGTTACATGTCACCTCACATGCGTGGTGACGTTAGGGCATTGCTGGAAGATGAGCAGGTGAAGAAGTTGATTGAAGCGACAGTTCTTGAACAGTTGACCGTATATAAAGCAAAAGAATCGGTGGAGAAGGCTTCTGCTCCAAAGCCCAAGCAATAGACAGTATTTGAGGGGGGGGGAGTGGTCTGCTTTTTTTCGTTGTGGGGAGATCGTGGGCGTCGTTTTGTATTTTTAGGCGAAACCTCGACTATTTACCTGCGATCTCCTCGAGCCAATCGAAGTGCTTGTCATTATGGAAGACTTGGCAGCCGTGGTGCTGGGCCGTTGCGTAGATGAGGATGTCGGTATTGGGCACTGGCTTGCCTTTGCGAGAACAGGCTTGGGCGAGTTGGTGCGCGAGGTGCCAAACTGCTGGGGTGATGTCGAGCGAGGGAAGAACTTCGCCGAGTAGTGCGAGGGCTGAAGAGCGCTCTTTACCTGCACGCTGTAGCTCCAGCTGAATCATTGGGCACCACGCAGCTTGCTTGTTTGCCATTAGTTCCTGCACGCGCTGTGCTAATTGAACTTCGCTCTTCTTGTTGATAAAATCGAGCCAGATAGAGGTATCGATCAAGTGCATCATTTAGCGGGGACATTCGGTTCCACCTCGTTGAGCTCCATTGCACGCATTTCGCTTAGCTCTTCGCCTGTCATGAAGCCGCCAGTGCCAGCCAAAGCCATGACCTTTTTCACGTTTTCTTGGTAGATGTAATCTTCGATTGCCTTATTAATGGCTTCCGTCTTGGTCTTCGCTTTCGTTGCCTTTAGTAAGGCTTTCATGCGTTCATCTGGAATATTAAGAGTGGTCTTCATGGAAGGCATAATGCCAGGTTTTCGCCTTATGTCAAGGTGGCCGTAAATAGAGGTTGGCGTGAACGTTGGAACTGTGCACATCTATGATGCATGGAAAAAGTGGATGCTCGTATTTCAAAGGAGTGGCGTCGTCGGATGCTGTTTATGTTTTTTATGGTCTCATGTATTGCCGCATGGTTCTTGTATGACGGTTATGTAGTCTGGCCTGCCGAAGCTGAGCGTCATGCCGAATTTGTTGCGATCGAAGCGAAGCTCGTAGAGTCTGGGAAGATTGAAGCAGTCGAGCATAAAGCGCACGGTGAGGAGCTGAATCATTACCTACGTATTGAATGGGAGCGCCATGCCAAGCAAGCAGGTTACAAGCGGAAAATCCCCAAAGAGCGTACGGATGCATCGATCGGTGAGCAGCGCACCATTGGTTGGGTGATGATGTCGGGTAGCGCTCTGTTTGGGCTTTGGGTGTTGTGGAATCATCAGCTGCGGATCGAGACCGAGGGTGATGTTGTGATTGGTACCGGTGGCCAACGTGTGGAGTTGGACTCTATTATGAAGATAGACCGTAGCAAATGGGAGAGCAAAGGCATCGCCTATGCGATTTACGAAGACAGTGGGAAACAACAGCGACTGTGCCTGGACGACCATAAATTTGCTGGCTGCAAAGCGATAATTGTCGAAGCCGAGCGGCGCATTCAAGTGCGCAACGCTGAGGCTTAATAGGCCTTGGCCAAGCGCAAGGATGTGGTTCGTTTAAAGCCAGTGATTGTACTAAACCGAGCGCGGATAGTGGCCGTTGTGTTTGCTGTCTGTTTGGCAGTCAGCGTCTACTTGGAGGGCAGCGAATCGACCTGGCGTTGTGTCTGGCCCAGTGTGACCGCTTTATCGGTTGTAGTGGTATCACGTAGTGCAGTGGTGGGACTGCTGACTGGCGCGGTCAGTGGCGCAGTGCTTCTGTCCGGGGGATCACTACTTGGAGCCGTGGAGCAATTAGTCGTGCAGCAATGTTGGCCGATCTTTGGTTCATCGTGGAAGTTAAGTGCGATCTTGTTTACGTTGATTTTGGGTGGATTTGTCGCGTTAGTAGAGGCTGGCGGAGGCTTACAGGGCTTAGTTAGGCGCTTACTTGGCGATGGTCGCGCGCCGCATCAGCGCATGCAGTACACGGTGTTTGGGTTCGGCTTGTTGGTATTTTTTGATGGCTTGGCAAACACGATGTTGATCGGTCGGCTTTTACGTGGAGCGGCGGATCGATGTGGGGTCTCTCGTGAAAAGCTGGCCTATCTCGCTGATACCACAGGATCTGCGGTGGCATGCTTGGCATTTATTTCCACTTGGATCGCGTTTCAGCTGTCAATGATTCGCGAGGGTTTTGCACTGGCTGGTCAGGCGGAGGTCAGTGCCTACGGATATTTCTTTAGATCGCTGGCGACGAATTATTATTGCTGGTTCGCGCTGGCCTTGGCGCTGATTTGTGTGTGGCGCGGATTTAATCCCGGAGCAATGGGCCCAGCGGAAGCACGCGCGCGTGCACAACCTCTGGTCGCGAATAGTGCGCGTGAGGATCAGTCAGCTACTGGGAATCATTGGGGCCTGGCGATTGTACCCATTGCGGTGCTGACTGTGTCGATTCCGGTGCTGACGTATTGGATTGGATCGGAGGCGCTGTGGCCAGTTAGCTTCAGCAAATTCGCGGAGGCTTACAGTCGTGCTGAAGTCTACGTGCCGCAAATTCTGGTGGCTTCAAGTGTATTGGCATCCTTTGTGGCTGCGATCGCGTATACTGGTTCATGCAGAGCAGCCTCTGCTGGCTCTGTAGATTACGAGCTAAGGCGTACGCTGAATGTGTTTGTGTGCGGGGTAAAAGAGATTGCTGGTCCAGTGATGATATTGATCGTCGCTTGGATGTTGGGTGCGGCGATCAGTCAGCTTGGCACCGCGGCATGGCTGAGTGAGCTGCTCGAGGGCCGGATGCGAGTCGCATTGCTACCTGCGGGAATTTTTGTATTAGGCGCGGCAATCTCGTTTTCGACTGGCACTTCATGGGGAACGATGGGAGTGCTAATGCCGCTAGCGATCCCCGTTATTTATGGGCTGACGGAAGGTGCGGTCGACATTGATCGGGATCGCTTGGTCGTCGCCGCGATTGGTGCAGTGTTTAGCGGTGCAGTGTTTGGCGATCATTGCAGCCCATTTAGTGACACCACTATTGTCGCTGCGATTGCAGCGGGAGTGAGCCCCTGGGATCATGTGCGGACACAGTTCCCGTTTGCGCTATTGGCTGCATGCGTTGCATTGTTACTGGGATTTTTACCTTTAGGCCTTGGGCTTCCCGCATGGCTCTGCTTACTTGCGGGCGGAGTCTGTCTGCTTGCATTGCCGAGTGTCTGGCCGAGCCGCAGCGTGGCGTCCGGGTGATGGGCTTTCGGTTGGATGGATGCTTTACTTGCAGCGCTTTGAGCTGTTTGATCCCGATAAATTGGCGTCATCATGAGTGTAGAAAAATTAAAAGAAAAGTTTCCAAATATTAGCGAAGTAAGCTGGCCGATACTGGAACAATGGGCGGTGCTGTTGCGTGAATGGAATGAGAAAATCAACCTAATTTCGCGCAAGGATATCGAATATCTCGAGGAGCGGCACTTGTCGCACTGCCTGGCGATAACCAATCATTTGAAATTGATGAAGGGTGCTCGTATTATGGATGTGGGTACAGGCGGGGGCTTCCCGGGGGTGATTATGGCGATTTGCTATCCGCAGGCACAGTTTACGTTGATCGACTCCATCGGTAAAAAAATCACGGTGGTGCAAGACTTGATCGAACAACTCGGATTAAAGAATGCCGAAGCGAAGCAAGCCCGCGCCGAAGCGATCAATAAGCAATTTGATTTCATTACCGGACGTGCGGTGAAGAATTTGCCCGAGTATTTTAGCTGGATTAAAAGCAACGTGCGTCGCGGTGAACGTAACTCGATTCCTAATGGAGTACTCTACTGGAAAGGGGGCGATATGGATGATGAACTCGATGCTTTAGGTATTCGCCCACGTAAAGTGATTGATCTGGAATGTACGTTTACTGATCCATATTTTGAGAAAAAGTATATATTACACTTTGACGCTCGAGATGTGCCTCGAGTTAAAAAGCCAAAATAAGGATCACGGATCATTTGTTATTTTAAGGCCGCAACTTCAAACAGTTGCGGCTTTTTTTTGGATCATTTTGAGGGCCATTATAATTAAGCAAAGCCCATTGTTTTATTGGGTTTAATGCGTTACCAAGCAAGTTGTATTCGGTGTAACAATACAAAACGCTTATAAAAATAGGCTATAGCGCTGAAAGCTAAGCATGAATCTAAGTAATATGCATCATTTATATTACTAATGCTCAAAAAGCTTTACGGCCACCCCTTTTGTAAAAAATTGGCATAATTAAAGCTAAAAATTTACTGCGTCGCAATAACGCCACGCACTAATAACAAACAAACAAAATCATACTATGAAGATTAAAAAAGAACTGCTTGCATCACTGACTGGTGTTGCGCTTTTCGGAACCTTTGCGAATGCAGAGATTCCAATTACTGATGACCTGAGCGCTTATGGCTACATTGACGCTTACTATGAGGATACCGATACAGGAGACAACCTTGAAGGTGGACTTGCTGAGTTTGAGCTTGGGTTCAGCTTTGCTCCTGCTGAAAGCAAATGGAGTGCAGTCGCAGAGCTTTCATTTCGCGATGGCAGAACGACTTCGGTGACAGACGATGATGGTGAGGATGTGAATAATACAAACGTCCCAGACGATTTGGATTTCGAAACAGTTACCATTACGTATGCTGCTAGCGATGCGCTGTCCTTTACTATTGGTAACATTCTAAGCTACCAAGGTTTTGAAACTTATGATGCGACTGGCCTTTTCCAGTACTCATACCAAGGTTCACAAAATAGTGTGGTCTATTCTGCCGGTTACGCTTACGGCGCATGTGCAGACTATTCAACCGATGACTATGCTTTAGGTCTTTGGGTGGGCGAAGCAGATGATTCAGCGTCAGTTGAGTTTCTCGCTGCTTACACAGGCATCGAAGATCTGACAGTTAAATTCATCTATGCTGATGATCCAGGCTATGAGACAATCAACATCTGGGCAAGCTACGACATCAGTGATTTCACATTCGCGGTTGAGTATACCAGCAACGACTGGGATGGCGCCTTCACTGCCGGTGAGGAGCGTGCCGAAGATACATACATGGCTCTAGCTTATTACTCATTCGGTAATGCTGGTTTGACTGTTCGCTATTCTGCTGGAGACATCGAAAACGATATTGAATATGAAAAGTTCACAGTTTCTCCTAGCTACGCTTTCTCGGACAATGTTTTTGGTCTGATTGAGCTTTCCTATGAGGAATTGGAAACTGCAGGAGCGGACGAAGATTTCACTACACTCGCTGCTGAGCTGATCTACAGCTTCTAATTAAAGAAGTTGTTGCATTTAATTCAAAGGAGTCTCATCCCGGTGGGACTCCTTTTTTATTATGAAAAATATATACAACAAACATCTACTCCAGTGCGTGCTTAGCGGGCTTGTACTTTTTAGTTCACCTTCCATGACTGTCGCTGCAGAAGTGACGAAGGAAGAATTCCTAGCATTACAAAAACGTGTTGAGGAATTAGAGTCTGCTGTGCGAGTGGTTAAAAACACTCAGGTCGAAGCAATCGCAACGGAGACATTTGCGGCCATGCCGATGACTCAGGATGACCGCAATTCACTGATTGAGAATGTTGTAGAAAAAATTCAAGCACAGGAAGAAAGTGCGAATTTTCCTTGGATGGAAGCATCAAAATGGGTGAACGTTCGTAAGGGAATGACGCCGGAGGAGGTCGTTACACTCTTAGAGCAGCCCACCTTAAATGAGCCGTCTCTGCATAAGCGCGTCGATTTTGTTTACACTTACCAGGGGCGCCGTGTCGCTACCGCTAAAAAAGTAACGGGTATTATCCGATTCTATAAAGGTACGGTAATTGAAGTGGAAGTTCCCGACTTATAGACGAACAGTCAGCCAGATCTAGTCCAACCCTCTAAGCAATATGCTAGAGGGTTTTTTGTTTTTATATTAAGACGCTCAGGTAAAATTTAATATGAATTAAAACTGTATTCATATTCTAATACATAAGATGAATCTAATCTGCTATATATTGAACAATCTTCAATGATTATTGAAGATCATTCATATATTTCACTCATCACGTTGTACTAAAATAACTTATTAAAGTAATTGGCACAGGATAAGCTATATAGATTTTGAATGCGATTTGGCTTACATGGCACGATTCATTTCGAGAAATCTATAATACTAATAAAGGGAAACTAAACATGATTAAATCACTCAATAAATTTTCAAAGCTGATCGCGTGTGGCGCACTTGCCACCGCTTCCTTTGGCATTGCTCAGGCCGAAGATGAGACCGTCAAAGTCGGTGTGCTTCACTCACTTAGTGGCACGATGGCAATCTCTGAAACTTCGCTACGTGACATCCTCCTTTTCACCTTTGATGAGATTAATGCCAGTGGTGGTGTGCTAGGTAAGCAGATCGAGCCCGTTGTAGCAGATGGCGCTTCGGATTGGCCGGTCTTTGCCGAGAAAGCCGAGCAGCTTCTCGCACAAGATGGAGTCTCTGCGATCTTTGGTTGCTGGACATCTGTGAGCCGTAAGTTCGCGCTTCCTGTGGTTGAAAAATACAAGGGATTGCTGTTCTACCCAGTCCAATACGAAGGTGAAGAAGAATCACCAAACATCATTTACACTGCTGAAGCAGTTGGTCAGCAGGCGATCCCTGCGGTCGACTACTTACTTGCTGAGGGTTATAAAAAGTTCTACCTGATTGGTACAGACTATGTCTATCCGCAGACTACCAACATTGTTCTTTTTGAATACTTACTCTCGAAGGGCATCCCAGTTGAAAACATTGGCGGTGGCATTCGCTACGAAGGTGATGTTGCTGTCTCTGCTGGTAACTACACACCTTTTGGTCACACGGACTTCCAACAGATCGTTGCTGATATCAAAGACTTTGCAGCTTCTGGTGAGGCGTGTGTGATTAACACGATTAACGGTGATGCCAATGTTCCTTTCTTCAAGGAAATTGCTGCTTCAGGGTTAACTTCAGACGACTGCCCAATTGTATCGTTCTCACTCTCAGAAGATGAATTCCGCGGACTTCCTACCAAAGACTTGGTCGGGCATCTCGGATGCTGGACTTACTTCATGTCGATCGAGTCTGAAGCCAATGATGCCTTCAAGGAAAACTTCCAAACTTGGTTGAAAACTGAAGCACCAGACGCAGTTCAAAAAGAAGGTCGTGTGACTTGTTCACCAATGGTGCTCTCTTACAATGGTGTTTATCTCTGGAAAGCTGCGGTTGAAAAAGCCGGCACGTTTGATCCAGAAGCGGTAATTAAAGCACTTGAGTCTGGTATCTCTTTCGAAGGTCCTGGTGGCAAAGTCACCAGCCAGGAAAATCATCACGTCACTAAGAGTGTCTACATTGGGGAGACACTTGAAGATGGTCAGTTCGAAATTCTCGAAGTGATTCCTGATGTGTATGGTGAGCCTTGGCTCAAAGGGACTTTTGAATAGTTCATATTGTTAGTTGTATTGTTTGGCGGGGCTTGCTGGATCTTTGATCTAGCAAGCCCTTAGCTTTTATTAAGAAAAATAGCTACGCTGGCGCGAAACGTGCTTGGCAATTCTATTCATGGTTTCCGGACTTATTATTACTCTTAAGAGCGCGTCGAGAAAGCTACTTTCTGTGCTGCTCATGTGCTTTGTTTGTTCGGTCGGGATGGCTGAATCCACCAGGACCGCTCGCCAGGTATTCAACGACTTAATACTTTCAGATACTACGAGTCGTGACACTTTACTCGATGAATTGGCGCAGTATGGAGATCCTGAAATAGCGTCTATCTATGAGTCATGGCGCACAGGCGGGATCTACACTTCAGGCGAAGGTGAGTCACGTAAGATTTTACAGTTTGCTGCAGAGCAGTGGACTCTAGTTTCCAGCGGCGAGCCCGTATCGTTGTCTGATGCCGAATTGGCTGCGGCCCAAAAAACGCGTGCGTCGCGGTCGGTGCGCAAAGCGATGAAGAGCTTGCTGGATACCTTGGGATTGAAAGCGGAAGATCCGCTGGTGCGGATTAATTCGGCGATCAAAATGGGCCGGAGCCAAAAGGCAGACTTCGTACCTGCATTAGACGCGCGCCTCAAGGTAGAGACAGATGCAACTGTGAGGGATGCGATTCTAGAGGCGTTGGCAATTAGTCTGCTAGCAAATGGTGATGAGGCCGAGAAGCTCGTTGCGGTTCAAACTTTAGACAAAATGAACTCCGTCGCCGCACGGGCATTTATCGAAAAGGTGTTGGAGGTTGAAGTCGCTGAAAGCAGGAGCAATCAAGTGCTGGCAGAGACCTGCAGCGCGGCATTGATCAGCATCGAAGAGCATGTACGATTGATGGAGTTCTTTGGTAGCTTTTTCCGCGGATTTAGCACCGGATCTGTGCTGCTAATCGTATCGTTTGGCTTAGCGATTACTTTTGGATTGATGGGAATCATCAATATGGCGCATGGCGAGTTTGTTGCAATTGGAGGCTATACTACATTCATGGTGCAGAACTTCTTTATCAACACCTGGGGGATCAGCAGCGAGGCATTCGGCTGGTATTTCGTAGTATCCTTACCATTGAGCTTTCTGGTCGCGGCTGTGATTGGTCTGCTGTTAGAGAAGTCAATTATTCGATTTTTATATCGTCGCCCCTTGGAGTCGTTACTCTGCACGTGGGGAATCTCAATGGTCATGCAACAGGGCTTCCGTTTGATCTTTGGAGCGGCGAATGTACAGGTCAATAATCCGACTTGGCTGATGGGCAATTTAAGTTTCGGTGGGTTTAATATGAGCTACACGCGTCTGTTTATTATGTTTATTGCGCTGGTCGTAGTGATCCTCACTTGGCTGTTACTGCGTAAGACAAATTTGGGCCTGCACATCCGCGCGGTGATGCAAAATCGGGGGATGGCTAGCGGTCTGGGCATACCGGTGGGTCGGGTGAACTCGATGACCTTTGCATTGGGTTGTGGCCTTGCGGCCTTAGGTGGGTCGGTGCTTTCTCAGATCGGTAATGTCGGTCCGCTGATGGGGCAGCAATATATCGTCGATAGCTTCATGGTGGTGGTAATCGGCAGTGTGGGGAATTTACTCGGCGCAGGGTTGTCTGCGATGGGCATTGGTCTTGTAGATCAGTTGCTGCAGCCATCGCTCGGTCCGGTGATGGGTAAGATCACAGTCTTCTTTGTGATTATCTTGTTTTTACAATGGCGTCCGGGCGGATTGTTTCCTGCGCGCTCACGTAGTCTGGACGACTAAATTAAACGCTTTGCTATATGATGCTATCTAAAGATAACACGAAAGAGATCGGTATATTTTTTATCGTTGCCGGCTTGCTGATGCTCATTCCAGGCTTAAACGCTTGGGGCCCAGATTCGGGTGCGTTGTCAGTGAGCTCCTTTCAGGTATCGCTGTGGGGAAAATATCTGACCTATGCGATTCTGGCGATGAGCTTAAATTTACTATGGGGCTACACCGGCTTGCTGTGTTTGTGCCAAAGCCTGTTCTTCGCTTTGGGTGGCTATGCCATGGGCATGTATTTGATGCTAATGATTGGTGATCGTGGCGCGTACCAAAGTACACTGCCGGACTTTATGGTCTTCCTCGGCTATCAGAAATTGCCGGTTCATTGGGAGCCGTTTTATAACTTTTGGTTTGCGAGCGCGGCGGTTCTTTGGGTGCCAGGCGTCGTTGCTCTGGTATTTGGCTTTCTGGCGTTTCGGTCACGCATTAAGGGCGTGTACTTTTCCATCCTGACGCAAGCTCTGACCTATGCTTGCTGCCTGTTATTCTTCCGCAACGATTTTACCTTTGGTGGCAATAATGGGTTTACTGATTTTAAAGACATTTTGGGATGTGATTTAAATGCAGACGCGACGGTGCGCGGCTTGTACATCGCATCAGCCTTATTACTATTGCTGACTTATGGGATTACCTCGGGGCTGTTGGCATCGAAGTTTGGTAAAGTGCAACAAGCGATCCGTGATTCTGAGAATCGTGTGCTTTTTTCCGGTTACTCAACCACCAGCTTCAAACTGGTCATTTTTTGCCTGACGGCGATGATCGCTGGAGCGGCGGGCGCGTTGTATGTGCCACAGGTGGGCGGGATTAATCCCAGCGCGATGGAGGCGGCTAAGTCTTTGGAGGTCGTGGTTTGGGTGGCGGTTGGTGGTCGCGGCACTAAGTGGGGCCCAGTGATTGGCGCGATTTTGGTCAATCTCTTCAAGAGTTATACGACCCAGGCTTTTCCAGATTATTGGCTGATCATTATGGGTAGCATGTTCGTCTTTGTGGTGTTGGTCATGCCAGACGGCATCGTTGGGGTCTATAAGCAGGTGCGGGCGAGTATCGCGCAGAAACGTTCACTTCAAACCGTGGAGGTATAAACTGGATGTCGAATCTCTCTCATGATCCTCTCTATCGCGATACGCCGCTCATTCTATCGGTCTCAGGTGTGAGTAAATCCTTCGACGGATTTAAAGCGATTAACGACCTGAATTTTTACCTCGAAGAAGGTGAGCTGCGTACCGTGATCGGACCCAATGGAGCTGGTAAGAGCACCTTCATGGATATTATTACCGGACGTACACGACCTGATGAAGGAGCCGTTACTTTGCATGGCATCGATGGGCACGATACAAATCTCGCCAAGCTACGTGAGTATGAAATCAACCGCCTAGGAATTGGCCGTAAGTTTCAAACGCCGAGTGTCTATAAGTCACATACGGTCTATGACAATTTAGTGCTGTCTTTGCAGGGTCACCGCGGCGTATTTAAGACGCTCTTTTATCGGGAGCAACCAGCCGATCGTGAGCGCATTATGGAAGTGCTCAAAACGATTCGGCTGGAGTCACGGGCGCACGACCTAGCTGGTAGCCTTTCACATGGTCAGAAGCAATGGCTAGAGATTGGTATGTTGCTCGCGCAAGATCCGCGTATCCTGCTAATCGACGAACCCGCCGCCGGAATGAGCGATGAGGAGACAGAGCGCACAGGGGAGTTGTTGCTCAGCTTGGAAAAGAAGCACAGCTTGATCGTCATTGAGCATGATATGGAATTCATTCGGCAGATTGCTCGTAAAGTGACGGTACTCCACCAGGGCCACGTGCTCAAAGATGGTAAGTTCGATGTAGTGAAATCCGACCCGAAGGTGATCGAGGTGTATCTCGGTCGTCAGGGTAAAAAGGAAAATAATAAGTAGTACCTTAATACGCCATGAGCGAAGACTCTCAAATATCCACGAAGCAACCCCTGCTCTCGATTGAAAATCTGAAAGCGAGTTATGATGAATCGATCATTCTTCGAGGCATCGATATGGTCGTGAAACCCAACTCAGTGGTCGCCTTGTTGGGGCGTAACGGCGTAGGCAAAACCTCGCTGCTGCGCAGTATTATGGGGCTGATGCCAAAAACCGAGGGGTCGATTTGCTTTAACGGTGAACCCATACAAGAGCTGCGGTCTGATCAGCGTGCTCGACTGGGCCTCGGTTACGTGCCACAGGGACGTGACATTTTCCCCAACCTGACCGTGCAGGAAAACCTCGAGGTCAGTGTCAGTATCGCTGGGCAGGCAGGTCGCGATCGTCTCGAAGAAGTGTACGAATTGTTTCCAGTAATCAAAGAGATGCTAGGCCGAAAGGGAGGCGTGCTTTCGGGCGGGCAGCAGCAGCAACTCGCGATTGGCCGAGCCTTATTAACCAATCCAAAATTGTTGATTTTGGATGAGCCCACCGAAGGGATACAGCCGTCGATTATCGATCAAATTGAGGACGCGATTCATTTGCTAAAGCAACAAGGCAACTTAAGTATTATTCTTGTGGAGCAGTATCTTGATTTTGCGAAAGCGGCCAGCGATGAGTTTTACATCTTAGATCGTGGCAGTGTGGTACTTGCAGGTGAATCAGATGACCTGACTTCCGGAGTGATTGATAAATATCTTACAGTTTAATCGATTGGTTGTTGATCGTATCATACCATAATTTAATTCTTTATAATTCATGCACCTGACTCCAAGAGAACAAGATAAGCTCATGATCGTCGTAGCTGCCGATTTGGCACGCCGCAGACAGGGTCGTGGCTTGAAGTTGAACTACCCGGAGTCGATCGCACTCATCACGTATGAGATCCTCGAAGGGATCCGCGATGGTCAGACCGTGGCCGATCTCATGAGTTTTGGCACCACGATCCTGAAACGCGACGACGTTCTGGAAGGTGTGCCTGAAATGATTCACGAAGTGCAAGTCGAGGGGACGTTCCCCGATGGCACGAAACTAGTCACCGTCCATAACCCGATACGATGATCCCCGGCGAATATAAATACTCCGATCCCGATGCGATACTCACTGGTAATGTTGGGCTAGAAACGTTGACACTCAAAGTCGCGAACAAAGGCGATCGCCCGGTACAAGTCGGTAGTCATTTTCACTTTTATGAAATCAACGAGCAATTGGATTTTGATCGTGCTGCGGCAAAAGGCTTTCGCCTGAACATTGCGGCAGGTACTGCCGTGCGCTTCGAACCCGGAGATGTGCGCGAAGTTGAGCTAGTCGCACTGGCGGGGGAACGTCGTGTCTACGGCCTCAATAATAAAGTCGATGCAGCTCTCGACACTTCGTTTCAGAAGCCAGAGGACAGAAGTCAGAAGTTAGAAGCCAGTGAATCGAAGGCAGATTCAAACGAAAGCGCAGGTCTCAAGTCTCAGCCTTCAGGTCTCCAGTTTACCCGACGCCAATACGCTGAGATGTTTGGTCCCACAGTAGGCGACCAAGTGCGCCTTGCAGATACCGAACTATTTATTGAAATTGAAAAAGACCTGGTCGCGGAGGCGGGCGGCTATGGCAACGAAGTGAAATTTGGCGGAGGTAAGGTGATTCGCGATGGGATGGGGCAGTCGCCACTTGCGCTGGATGCTGAGTGCCTCGATCTGACTTTAACCAATGCGACCATTATCGATCCGATCTTGGGCATCATCAAAGCGGATATCGGAGTCAAAGATGGGCGCATCGCCGGCATCGGCCACGCGGGAAATCCATTGATTCAAACTGGCGTGACCGAAGGTATGGTGATTGGTGCAGGCACTGAGGTGATTGCCGCCGAGGGGCATATCGTGACCGCCGGTGGCTTCGATTCGCACATCCACTTTATTTGCCCACAACAAATCAACGAGGCGCTCACCAGTGGAGTCACGACAATGTTTGGCGGTGGCACGGGCCCCGCCACTGGTACCAATGCGACCACCTGTACGCCAGGGGCATGGAATATTCACAAGATGCTCGAATCGGCTGAAGCCTTTCCGATGAATCTTGGTTTTATGGGTAAGGGTAACGCATCCAACCATGCCGCACTACGTGAGCAGGTCGAGGCCGGAGCCATGGGGCTGAAGTTACATGAAGACTGGGGGACGACACCCAGTTCGATCGATCATTGCTTGAGTGTCGCCGACGAGATGGATGTGCAAGTAGCGATTCATACGGACACTTTAAACGAATCAGGCTTTGTCGAAACCACCATCGGTGCCTTTAAGAATCGCGTGATTCACACCTTCCACTCCGAAGGTGCGGGCGGCGGGCATGCTCCGGATATTTTAAAGGTCTGTGGCCAGCCCAATGTGTTGCCATCATCGACCAACCCGACACGTCCTTACACGGTCAATACAATCGATGAGCATCTAGATATGCTGATGGTATGCCACCACTTGGATTCAAAAATTCCAGAAGATGTCGCGTTCGCCGAATCGCGCATCCGCCCACAGACGATTGCTGCCGAAGATATTTTACATGATCGTGGAGCGATTTCGATTATGTCCAGCGACAGTCAAGCGATGGGCCGTGTAGGTGAAGTACTGATACGCACCTGGCAGACTGCAGATAAGATGAAGCAACAATTCGGTAAGCTCGAATCCGAGACCCATACAGCTGCGGATAATTTTCGAGTGCTCCGCTACATTGCCAAATATACGATCAATCCGGCAGTAGCCTGCGGGTGCGCGGCCGACGTCGGTAGTCTTGAGGTGGGGAAGCTTGCTGACATGGTGCTCTTTAAGCCTGCGTTCTTTGGTGTGAAACCTGAGCTCGTGCTAAAGGGTGGTTTAATTGCGACCGCCAATATGGGTGATCCAAATGCATCCATTCCGACTCCACAGCCGATGTACTATCGCCCGCAGTTCGCTGCTTTTGGGAAGGCGGTCTCGACTACATCGATTACCTTCATGAGTCAGGCGGCGATCGCTGCTGGCGTCCCAGAAAAGCTCGGCTTGCAGAAGCAAATACGCCCCGTTTTAAACACACGTACAATTTCGAAGCACGATATGGTGCTGAATGATTACTTGCCTGATATCGAAATTGATCCTGAAACATACACAGTGACAGCAGACGGCGAAGTACTGACCTGTGAGCCTGCCGTGAAATTACCGATGGCGCAGCGCTATTTCCTTTTCTAACAATGGAACTGATTACTCAAGCACTCCCACATGCGCATCCGGGCCGCGTGGTCGTTGCTATTTCGGTGGATCGGCATAAGTTAGTACGTCGCCGTTGGCGCGGTGTGGCTACGGATGGCACAGATTTCGGATTTGATGTGAATGAGTCGCTTAACCACGGTGACTGTATTTACGAAACAGATACAAAATCGTATATCATTGAGCAGGTTCCAGAAGACTGTTTTTTGATCGCGTTGAGCGGGGCGAAGGAATCGGCTTGGATGGGGTGGATGATTGGTAATCTACATTTCAAGGCCTCCTTTAGTGATGAGGGTGTGCTGGTGCAGGATGACCTTGCGGTTGAGCAGATGCTTGAGCGTGAGCATATTCATTATCACCGAGTGAAGCGCATTTTCCAGCCAGCGAAACAAGGTGGGCATTCACACGATCACGATCATGGCCATTCGCACTAGTATGTTTTTATTGTTGATTGAGTCATTTAAGGTATGTGGCGTGCGAGCTTGCTCGCGCTTGTGTGTTGTAGACGAGCACTTGCAACGAATTAACACCGATCACTGTCGGCCTTCGAAATCAGTCGAGGATTTTTTGCTGTTGTTAAATGGCTGTCGCACGAGCGCGAGCAAGCTCGCACGCCACGGTTTGCAAATTCATTCATGATTTCCGATCAGCAGTCCGCAGAATGGGTGCCTGCATTATTGCAGATCTCAGACCCACTCTTCCCGACAGGTGCGTATGCACATTCGATGGGCTTGGAGCAGTGGGCCGGTACGTGTGAATATGCCTCGGGCAAAGATTTAGAGTATTTCTTTAAGACGCATGCGGGTCCCTCGTTGGCTCGTCTCGAGCTTCCGTATTTACGCTTTCTTCGTGATGCGGTTGTGGCTGGGAATTGGGCCGAGATTCATGAGCTCGATGCCGAGATTGATGCATGGAAGTGGGCGAGTGAATTGCGCGGCGCTAGTGTGACTCAAGGCCGTGGTCGTTTGCGTTTACTAAAGAAGCTGTGGCCTGACTGCGAGTTGATCGCTGAGTATGCGCGCGCGTTTGCTGCGAAAGAAGTGCATGGGCATCACCTAGTGGTTTCGGCGATTCAGTTTGAGCGTCTCGGCGTGCCAGCCGATGCAGCTTTGATGGCGTATGGTTATCAGAGCCTCGCTAATTTTGTGTCGGCTTCGGTTAAGCTGCTACGCATCAGCCCAGAAGCTGCGCAGGCCGCACTTCATGATGGGCTCGATCGTTTGCCTGCGTGGGTAGCGGAATCGCAGCAAGTCGCTCGCGCTGACGCTGGCTGGTTTGCTCCTGCGTTTGATATTCATTCTGCCCGTCACGCGACGGCTTTCTCGCGCTTATTTATTTCTTAACTTATATTATTATGACAGATTCAATTAATTCCCCTCGTCCCGTTCGTATTGGTATTGGTGGCCCCGTTGGCTCGGGCAAGAGCATGTTGTTGCTGCGCCTTATTGAGAAGTTGCATGAGCGCTATAAGCTAGTGGCGATTACTAATGATATTTACACTAAAGAGGACGAGCAGTTCTTGGTCAAAAATAGTGCGTTGGAGCCGAGCCGTATTTTAGGAGTCGAGACGGGGGGGTGTCCGCATACTGCGATTCGTGATGATACCAGTATGAATGAGGTGGCGATTGAGGACCTCACGACACGCCATCCTGATACACAAGTGGTGCTGATGGAGAGTGGTGGCGATAATTTGTCGGCAACGTTTTCGCCAGACTTAGTCGATGCGTTCATCTACGTGATCGATGTTGCCGAAGGTGATAAGATCCCGCGTAAAGGTGGCCCTGCGATTCGTTTCTCAGATTTGATGATTATCAATAAGACTGACCTGGCACCATACGTGGGTGCGGATCTCGGCGTGATGGATCGCGACTCGAAGGTCCAGCGCGGTGAGCGTCCTTTCGTTTTCTGTGATTTGAAGAGCTACAAGGGACTCGATGACGTGGTGGCCTGGCTAGAGCAAGAGTGCTTCTTTGCGATCAAATCTTAATGACACCACCACTGACAGAGCATCAGACGCCGCGAACCGGGGTGCTCGGTGGAGCGCGTCTTACGTACACCCATCGAGATGCAGTCGGGACCCGCTTGACAGATCAGTGGGTGCGCCCGCCGCTGCATTTGGCCAAGGCGTATCATCAAGGTGACTGGGCAATCAGTCTTTTAACGAGTCCGACGGCCGGACTACTGGATGAAGACCGCCTCGAAGTATCGGCGACTATTGCAGCTGGTGCCAAAGCTGCACTGATTAGCCCTGCGGCATGCCGTGTGCATACAATGAACTCTGGCTATGCGCAGGTAGATCAGCAGTACATCGTTGAATCTGGTGCGGTGCTGGATGTGTGGCCAGCGCCGTTGATTTTACAGAAGCAAGCCGCACTCCGGCAGACTACCCGACTCGATGTGGCGGCGGATGCAACGGTGTTGCTGTGTGAAGTGGTATCTCCCGGCCGTGCGGCTTTCGGTGAGTGTTTCGAGTTTTCCGAGTGGACCTCGAAGTTACGCATCTACCGAGAAGGCAAACTGCTGGCGTATGAGAACTTTAGCTGTGTGCCAGCCAACGGTGATCTGGCTGATTGGCGTGAAGTGTACCCGGAAGGCAACTACGCGAGTTTCTATTTTTTAACGCCGGAGCCTTTAGGTGAACTCGTGCAAACTCTACATGATTTGAAGGTCGACCATGCGGTGCTTGGCGTAAGTCCATTACGCGTGGGGGGACTGGGTGTAAAAATATTAGCCAAAGATGGAGTTAGTTTACGCAAGGTGATCTTTTCGGTGCGGAACCTGCTTATAGCACATACTAAGTTAGATTTCCCTCATGCGTTACAACGCGCACAAACATTCTTTAATTAATACTTAATCGCTCATGTATTTAGTCGCTGAGACGTTACCTTCATCTGTCTCATTATTTACCTCTGTCACTGCGGTCGCCAGTGTGGTTGCGGCTTGCTATGGTGTACGTAATGAAATGGGTCGCGGAGTCGTTCCGGCATTTTTTGCATTAACAGGATTTGTGTTAATCGTACAGCTACTGAATTGTTCCATGGGACTAGGCTTTTCTGGCTACTTATTGGGTGGTGCTTTGGTAACTGTGCTGCTGGGTCCCTGGGCTGCAATGTTATCAATGGCGGCGGTCTTGTTGACTCAAGCGTTGCTGTTGGGCGAAGGTGCATACAGCACACTCGGCCTAAATTTTCTTACGATTGGTGTGGTGACTCCTTGGACTGCGCATTTGATTTATCGTACGCTGCAAGGTCGCCGCCAATTGATGGGTGATTCTGGGCAGTTATTTGCAATGGGGGCCGCGTCGTTTGTCTCGGTGATCATGGCCGCATTTTTTTTGAGCTATTTGCTCGGCGTACAATTAGTGACGATCCTAAGTGTGTATGCAGTTGTTGGCATTCTGGAAGCACTCTTTTCGCTGCTTATATTTGTCGCCAGTACGCGCACTCGAATCGCCCGCAGCCTGACCGTACAGCGACAGTTTAGTATCAAGCCGATTGTGCTCGCAGTCGTGATAGGCCTTTGCCTGCTACCTTATCGCTCACAGTTGTATGTACTGGAGATATCCACCAGCGTTGTGAATTAGGCGCTGGGATGAAAGTAGTGTGGGGCTGTTTGTTGGACCTTGCCCGTGAGCGGCTCAGGGCAACGCTTAAATACCTTGAGCGACTGCCTAGACTTATTTTTGCGACTTTAAGAAGTCGCGACTGCCGCGTTTGATCTTCTTGATTCGCGGCGTCATGCGTTGCAAGTCACGCTTGTCCATCTTGTCGATAAACAGTTCGCCGTTGAGGTGATCACTTTCGTGTAAGATGCAGCGACCGAGCAGGCCTGTGGCTTCGAGTATATGAGAGTTGCCTTCGGTATCTTGAAATTCACAACGCACACCGATCGGGCGTGTCACTTTGCCGCGCACGTCGGGAAAGGAGAGGCAGCCTTCTTCGTAGACGTTTTCGCTTGAGTCGATGATGGATACTTTGGGATTCGCCAGCGCCATCGGCATGATCAAGTCAAGTGGCGGTTGCTTGCCATCGAAGCTGTAGTCAAACGGAGGCTTTTCACCCTCGGGTGGGCGTACATCCAGCACGAATAATTGGATGGCTTTACCGATTTGCTGTGCGGCCAGGCCAATGCCCTCCTCGTCATACATCGTGTCCACCATGTCGTCGGCGAGTTGCGCCAGATCGGCATCGAATTCTGTGATGGCTGTGCCCACTTTACGCAGGATGGGTTCGCCGTATTGTGTGACTCTTAAAAGCATGTTAGGAAGCTGAAACCGAGCCGCAGGCTTGTAAAGCTTTTGAGCGGAGGGATTTTCGGCGTGGACTTCGTCGAGTTCGTGGTTTCTCGTGTTTACTTAGATGGATTTTGTTAAAGTGATCGACAGTGTGTGTCGCGCCTTGGATGAGGCGTCGGTCAGATATGCTTTGATTGGTGGCTTTGCGATGGCTCTGCGAGGGGTGCAGCGTGCGACGATTGATTTGGATTTTATTTTGATGCTGGATGATCTGGATCGGAGTGATGAGATTTTCTGCGCGTTGGGCTATCAACGGGCGTTTCGCAATGAGAACGTGTCCCATTATGCATCGGATGATCTGAGTTTAGGGCGGATTGATATTTTGCACGCATTTCGGGGGCCTACACTTGGTATGCTGGAGCGTGCGGATCGGCTTTCGGTTGCAGAGGGCGTGACTTTACCGGTGGTTCAGGTGGAGGATATTATAGGGCTCAAGGTGCAAGCGTCGGTGAATAACCCAAGGCGGGTGACCAAGGATTGGTCAGATATACGGATGTTGGTCGAAGTCTCCGCTGAGCAGCAATTAGCGCTCGATTGGGTGTTGTTGACTGACTATCTGGCTCTCTTTGGTTTGACGGATCGCGTTGAAGCGATGAAAGTCTGGTATGGCGAAATTAACGGAGAGTGAGCGCGCTGAATGGTTGCGCGTGGCGAGTGTCCCAGTGGACGAGCCGCCATTGAGCTATAATGAGCGCATTGTTGCTCCGACGACTGAAGCCCGTGAACGCTATGCCCGTTTTGCGACTGAGGCTGCGAAATTATATAAGGGAACGAAGCCTGTTCGCTTTGAAGGAAGCCATTGGAAGCTGTAGCCGAGTGCTACTCCGTCTCGCTGGTGCTTTTCGCCACCGGAAGGTGCACTTCGGAGCGTTTCAGCAAGCTTGGCGTATAAGGACCATTCCAATAGATCGCTCGTGCCGAACCAGTGGCGCTCCATGTGTTCTGCCCGGCAAGATGGGTGAGGAGGGCTGCTTTTGCCCGTGCGAAATTTTCGGCACTGTAGCTGCCGCGCACTCCGATGCTGAGCACGGTGCGTTCAGGTAGTTCAATGATGGAGACGTCATCGGTGCCCTCAAGTTCAGCGTCGGCGCAGTCGGAGCCGACATAGAAATACATGATACCAGGTTCAATTTCAGCCTCTACCGGGGTCGTCATCGCGATATCGTTTGACTGAATATAACGAAACAATGGCATGAACAGACCGTTGTTGGATTGGAAGTAATTGCCATCGCTGTGCGAGGCGAGCAAACGAGAGGCGGGGAGTGTCTTCACTTCAATAGTGCCCACAGCGGTTCTTGGAAATGCGCGTTCGTAAGCAGACATGATGTGTAGAGGTAGAAGTCCAAGTAGGATGATGATCAGTGGTTTCAAAGTGAGTGTAGGGTGCGGGGATTAGCGGTGAGTGAGCAGTACTAAACAATCTAACCCATAGCCAAAACCTTACAATCAGAGTGATCAGCTCGCGGTGCATGATTAGATTAATCGATTGCCAGTCCGCGTGAACTGATCTCAATAGGTGCATGGAATTAATTGTTGCGCTTGTAGTGGGTCTTTTGGTCGGGGCTGGTTTAGTGTTTACGTTATTACGCGGTGCTCAGGTACGTGCCGAGCTTGCTTTGGTGACGGCTCAAAACGAGGTGCAGGTTGCTCGCGATGCCCATTCGTCGGCGAAAGAATCCCTGGCTCGAATCGAGGCGCAGCGGGAGGCGGAGTTGAAGGCTGCTGCTGAAAAGTTGGCATTGCTCGAAGAAGCGAAGTCGAAGCTGCAGGACAGTTTTAAGGCGCTGTCTTCAGAGGCTTTGTCGAAGAACAACGAGTCCTTCCTTAATCTAGCGAAAACCACTTTGGAGAAATACCAAGAAGGCGCGAAGGGCGACCTCGAAAAACGTCAACAGGCAATCAATAAAACCGTGGAGCCAGTTGGCGAAGCGTTGAAGGTATTTAACGAGCGCGTGTCCAAAATTGAAGAGCGCCGCACCGAGACTGATTCCAGCTTGAAACAGCAACTTGAGCAACTGGCCGAGTCGCAGATTCGCTTGAGCCAAACCACGACCAATTTGGTGAGTGCCCTGCGTAAGCCAGAGGGGCGTGGTCGCTGGGGCGAGATGCAACTGCGTCGCACGGTTGAGCTGGCCGGGATGTTGCCGTACTGTGACTTTGAAGAACAGGTCTCCGTGGAAACCGATGAAGGACAGCGTCTACGCCCAGACATGATGATTCGTTTGCCCAACGAGCGGCAGGTGGTGGTCGATTCAAAGGTCCCGCTAGCCGCATACTTGGATGCCTTGGACGAGACTGATCCAGATGCCAAAAAAGTGCAACTCGAGCGCCATGCACGGCACATTCGCGAGCATATCAAAGGCTTGTCGAGTAAGGCGTATGGCAAGCAGTTTGAGAATGCGCCCGAGTTTGTGGTGCTCTTTCTACCGAACGAGGCGATTTTCAGCGCTGCGCTGGAGCAGGACCCGCAGCTAATTGAGCAGGGGGTCAATAATCAGGTAATTATCGCCACACCGACGACCTTGATCGCACTCCTCAAAGCCATTGCCTACGGCTGGCAACAAGAAGCGATAGCACGTGAAGCAAAGGAGATCGCGGCCCTAGGTAAAGAGCTCTATGACCGAATCGGCGTGGTGGCTGGACACTTTTCAAAAGTCGGCAAGAGCCTCGATCAAACCGTTGGACATTATAACAAAGCAGTCAACTCGCTAGAAAGTCGCCTTATGGTGACAGCTAAAAAATTTGAAGCCCTAGACAGCGCATCTGCCGAAGTTCTGCCGGAAGTGAAGGCAATCGAAAAGATCCCCGCGCTACCAAAGGCGGAGTAGTGAATAGGGAGCGCCAATCTCCGTATTGGCAGTTCAGAACCGCTGTGGCCTCGGGAGTATTGGGATCGCTTTATCCGCAACGAAAAGCACCTGCGAGCGACCATCGCATATATCGAACAGAATCCTGTGAAGGCGGGCTTATGTTCAAATGAGGCAGATTGGCGATGGAGCAGTGCGTCTGTTACTTGACTTGAATCTGGGTGGTTCGGTTCTTTCGTAAATGTCTGTTGGTGAGTTTGGTGAAGTGTTTTGTTTCTGATTGGGTTGATCTGTTTACGTGACAAGCATATTAGCAAAAAATGTTTATGGAATTGAAAAATGTAAGCATATGGCGTTGACGTGTCGTTTGTGGCGACACATTGTCTGGATATGTCGATGGAATCTAATACTGTAAATGTATCCTGTAATCCACAGGCGCCTTTCAATGACCTGCCGCTTCTTCCGCCGAGGCAAGAGCTGGAGACGTCGCGTGTGTTGAAGCAGTGTATCCGCTCTCGCACAGTATTAGCAGAATTGGAGCAGGCGGGAGATTTTTTGCCAAACAAGGCTTTGTTGATCAATATCATGCCTCTATTGGAAGCGCGTGCTAGTTCGGAGATCGAAAACATTGTGACAACGACAGATCAATTGTTTCGTGGCTCTTTGCTGGAGCAAGCGACTGATTCTGCGACGAAGGAGGCTCTGAATTATCGTCAGTCTTTATATGAAGGATTTCAGGCGTTACAGTCGCGGCCGCTTTGCACCGCGCTTGCGGAGCGTGTTTGTTCTGTAATCAAGGCGAAGGAAATGTCAGTGCGTAAGTTGCCAGGCACGGCTCTCGGTAACGATATCACTGGGAAGGTCATCTACACTCCGCCGGTTGGGGAGCATGTGATTCGAGACAAGCTGGGCAACTGGGAGCGATTTATTAATATGCCGACAGAGTTGGATCCGTTGGTAGTGATGGCTGTGGCTCACTATCAGTTTGAAGCGATTCATCCATTTACCGATGGCAACGGTCGGACTGGGCGAGTGCTTAATCTGCTGTATTTGGTGCAGTCTGGCTTGCTTTCGTCGCCGATTCTTTATCACAGCCATGGCATTATAGGACGAAAGTCTGAGTATTATGAGAATCTGCGGAAGGTGACTTTCGAAAATGATTGGGAGTCATGGATTATCTATATTCTGGAAGTGGTAGAAGAATCCGCTCAATGGACTAACCGCAAAATTCGTGCGATTCGCGAGTTGCGCAAACACACTAAGGCGCGCCTGAAGAATGAGCTACCGAAGATTTATTCGGCTGAACTCTTGGATGTGCTTTTTCATCAGCCTTACTGCCGAATCGCGGATGTCGTCAATGCAGGCATTGCCAAGCGCCAAGCTGCGGCAGGTTATTTAAAACAGTTAGTGGAGGTTGGGCTACTCGCAGAGGAGAAAGTCGGGAGAGAAAAACTCTTTATTCATGAGCGGTATCTTCAGCTGCTGTTGAATGATAACAGCTAAGTGTATTATGGACGAACCAGATCCGATCGAATTTGAGATCAATGACGAACTCGACCTGCATACCTTTCGCCCTGCGGAAGTGGGCGAGTTGGTGCCGGACTATATCGAGCTGTGCCTCGAAAAAGGAATCACTCGGGTGCGTATCATTCACGGTAAGGGCATCGGTACCTTGCGCACCACGGTGCATAAGATCCTTGAGCGTGATCCGCGCGTGCTGCGTTTTGAGCTGGCCGGCGGCACCGAAGGCGGCTGGGGAGCAACGATTGCGTGGCTGAAGTGTTGTTAGTTGTTAGTTGTTAGTTGCTGGTTGTTAGTTGCTGGTTGTTAGTTATCCGGGGCAAACAACAAACAACTAGCAACTCACCACCCCGATAACGCACTTGCCAGCGCGGGGGAGTTTCACCATTTTCTGATCCTTTTCCTATTTCTGGTGTCCTCTTAGAGCTGGAAGCCACGGACAGTTTCATAGTAACCGCACATATTTGATCACATGATCTCAGCCATTCTAAAAAAGTTTTCCGGACGTCACTACAAGAAATATCTTAAGAAGTGTCAGCCAATCATTGCTCGCATCAACGCGTTTGAAGTTGAATATCAGTCGCTTACGGAGGAGGAGCTACGCGCCAAGACGGCTGAGTTTATGCAACGCCATCAAGATGGCGAGTCCCTCGATGACCTGCTGCCGGAAGCATTTGCGACGGTAAAAAACGCAGCGCGCCGTATGTGTGGGCAGGAGTTTGACGTGTGTGACCACATGTTGCCGTGGAACATGGTGCATTACGATGTGCAATTTATCGGCGGGATCGCGATCCATGAAAAACATATCGCGGAAATGGCGACGGGTGAAGGTAAGACTCTAGTATCGACGTGCCCGCTCTATTTGAACGCTCTGTCTGGGCGCAATTGCCAACTGGTCACAGTGAATGATTATTTGGCACGCCGCGACTCCGAGTGGATGGGGCACCTCTTCCGCATGCTCGGCCTGACGGTCGGCTGTATCCAAAACAGTATGGATCCGCAGGCGCGGCGTGAGATGTACAATTGTAATATCACCTATGGCACCGCGTCCGAATTCGGCTTCGATTACCTGCGTGATAATGGGATGACCAGCCGCAAGGAAGACCAGGTGCAGCGCGATCATTACTTCTGTATCATTGACGAAGTGGACTCGATTCTAGTCGACGAAGCACGTACGCCCTTGATCATTTCCGGTCCGATGCAGGACGACAATCCGCTGCCGTTCGGCGAGGTAAAGCCGAGCATTCAACAGCTGGTTGCCAAGCAGCAGTCATTTTGTAATACACTCGCGGCGGAGGCAAAGGCAGTACTGGAAGCGGAAGATTCGGACGAAGATGCCAAGTACGGCGCGATCTCAAAGCTTTTTCAGGTCAAGCTCGGCATGCCGAAGAACAAGCAATTTCATCGCCTCAATGAGGTGCCGGCGATTCGCCGCGCGGTCGATAAGTTCGATCTCGAGATGGGCAGTGATTTTAATAAGAAGGAGCGATACGGGCTTAAGGAAGCACTCTATTATGTGATCGATGAGAAGCAGCAACAGGCCGATCTTACCGAGAAGGGTCGTGTGATGATGAGCCCCAATGATCCGGATGCGTTTATGCTGCCTGATTTGCCGACCCAGTTTATCGAGATTGATAAGAATGACCAGCTCGCTACGCCTGAGGTGAAGCAAGAGGCAAAACTCGCGGCGGAAACTCTCTTCCAGCAAACCAGTGAGCGCATTCACTGCATTAGCCAACTCCTGCGCGCATACAGCCTTTACGAACGCGACAAAGAATACGTCGTGCAAGCGGGCAAGGTAAACATCGTCGACCAAAATACTGGCCGCGTGATGCCCGGTCGGCGCTGGTCAGACGGTCTACACCAAGCAATCGAATCGAAGGAGAATTGCACGATCGAGAAGGAGACCAAGACCTATGCGACCGTTACGATTCAGAATTATTTCCGAATGTATGACAAACTGTCCGGCATGACCGGTACTGCGGAAACCGAAGCGTCCGAATTTAACGAAATTTATGGCCTCAATGTCATGGTCATTCCGACCAACATGCCGTGCATTCGTGTCGATTTGAATGATGTGATTTACAAGACACGCCGCGAAAAATTTAGCGCAGTGATGCAAGAAGTGGAACAAGCGCACCAACAGGGGCAACCGGTATTGGTGGGCACTGCATCGGTCGAAGCGTCTGAGGTCTTAAGCCGTATGTTGAAGCGCTCTAACATTGTGCATAGTGTGTTGAACGCGAAATTTCACGAACAAGAGGCCGAGATTGTCGCACGCGCCGGCCAAAAAGGCGCAGTGACAATTGCGACGAATATGGCGGGTCGCGGTACCGATATCAAACTGGGCGAGGGCGTTGCAGCACTTGGTGGGCTCTTTGTCGTCGGCACCGAGCGCCACGAGTCGCGCCGGATCGATCGCCAGTTGCGCGGCCGCTGCGCCCGGCAGGGTGATCCAGGTATGTCGAAGTGCTTCGTCTCTTTGGAAGACGATTTGATGCGCTTGTTTGCCAATGCCGGCCCCATTTCTCGCATCCTTGAGAAATCAATGAGTGAAGGCGAAGAGCTCGAACACCCCGCATTGAATTGGTCGATCGAGAATGCGCAAAAGAAAGTCGAGCAGCAGAATTTCTCGATGCGCAAACGCCTTCTGCAATTTGACGATGTACTCAATACTCAGCGTGAAGTGATCTATGGTATCCGCAATGAAGCGATTCAGTCGGATACCCCGCGTGATATCATTTATGAAATGATCGAAGAAGAGCTCGAAGTGCGCCTCGATTTACTGTCTGCAGAGAAAGACAGTGATGCGATGGAGCATTTCCTTGCGTGGCTGAATGCCTATTTCCCACTGGCGTTAAAAGCCGAAGCGCTGGAAGGAAAAGAGCCTGAAGCACAACAAGCCTTTATCCTTGAGCGCATTCAGGAGGCTTATCGGGAACGTGAAGAATTCGAAACCACCGAAGCGCTCGTGGGCTTGGAGCGGTACATTGTGATTCGTTCACTCGATCGCCGTTGGCAGGATCATCTCACGGAGATGGAAGAGTTGCGCCGCAGCGTGAACCTGCGCAGTTATGGTCAAAAAGATCCGCTCAGTGAATACAAGAGTGAGGCCTATGCCTTCTTTGAAGAGTTGATGACTAATGTACGCACAGAGATTTGTAATTCAGTATTTCGTAGCGCGACGAACCAGGAAGCCTTTCAAAATATGCTTTCTCGCATGTCGCAGGCAGCGCAAGTTACAGGCCCTGGCACAGGGCAGCCTCAGGCGGGTGCAATGGCTGGAGCAGCTGCGCAAGCGCGCGCCGTCTCACAAGCAGAGTCAACCGCGCCGCGCAAGCAAGTCGAGCTGCCGAAGGTTGCTCCAATTCGCCGCGAGTTGCCCAAGCTAGGGCGTAATGATGTGGTCACCATCCGCAAGGGCAGCGAGACTAAAGAGCTGAAGTTTAAGAAAGCTGAAGCGATGATTCTCAATGACGGCTGGGAGCTGACGCAGAAGTAGAAGTATCAAGTATACGGATACAAAAATATGGGCTTTTCTCGTTAGATTGGCGCTAGGTGTAGTAGGTGCTTCAAGGTAGCAAGGGTATGAGCAAATTGACAGAACTAGCAGCGGCAACTACGCCGAATGAGGTGCAGGCATCTGGCATGGCTACAGGATCTCCGTATTGGGGTCTGCTGTCGGGGGTACTCACCGCTTTGTTATGGGTGCTGTCGATTCCGCCGTTTGAATTTGCTGAGGCAGCCTACATTGCATTCATTCCTTTAATCCTTTGGCTGTATACTCAGCCGTCGAAGCGATTGTGCGCTGCCGTCGCGATCGCTACGGGTTGGGTGGCGTGGTTTGCGATTCTGATTTGGTTACGGCATGTCACGTTGTTTGGCACGCTGGCATTGTCTGGCATCATGGCTGCGGTTTTTGCGAGCTGGGTATTATTGGCGTGGTGGTTAGTGCCGCTCGTGGCGAATCGTTCGTTTTTTTTGCGGGTGCTGGTGTTCGCTGGTCTTTCCGGTGCTTGGGTCGTGTTGGAGTGGTCGCGCACTTGGCTACTTTGGGGGTTTCCGTGGGCGCCGCTGTCGTTGAGTCAATGGGAGCGACCGGTGGTGTTGCAGATTGCCGCATGGTCAGGTGCTTACGGGGTATCGTTTTTGCTGATCTACTTTAATTTTTGTATCGCTCAGACCCTGCGTAATCGAGTGGTGCAGCGAGCACGTAAATTGTGGTCGGGTTGGTTCAGTCTCGATTTATATGTGTCGATGGCGCTATTGGGGCTGTGTATCTTTGTATTTTTTAAATCGCTCCCACAGCGCCAGTCGATCGTGTCATTATTCACGGCCGCAGTGGTGCAGCCATATATCGTGCCTGAACTGAAATGGGATGAGGCGAAGGAGCTGGAGAATTTAGAAATTCTGGAGCGGCAGACGCAGTTTGTCGCCAGTTTGGAAGCGGATATCGTGCTCTGGCCAGAGGCGGCCACTCCATGGCCAGTGAGTGGCAATCGGCAGATGCAGGAATGGGTTGAAGCGCTGGTTAACACCATTGGAAAACCGATTCTAATGGGTAATCTGGCAGTCGATCGTGAGGCCGATCGTTGGTACAATGGCATTTTCCTGGTTGAGCCGCACACGGGGTTAGTAGATTCATTCTATACGAAGCGCGAGCTCGTGCCCTTTGGCGAATTTGTGCCGCCGGCGTTTGGGTTTATTGACAAAGTGGTGCCAGTCGGTGGGAGTTTTGTTCCGGGATCTGGGGCTGGCTTGCTTGAGCTTACAGTTGCTGAGCAAGCGATTCTGGTCGGCTCACTAGTTTGCTATGAAGATGTCTTTCCTCGCTTGGCCCGTGAAAGCGCGCGAGCTGGAGCACAGGTCTTTTTCGTCGCAACTAATAATGCATGGTACGGCGAAGAAGGTGGCGCTCCGCAACACGCTGCCCACTCTGTACTCCGCGCGGTAGAGAACCGTCGCCCCATTATGCGTTGTGGCAATGGCGGTTGGAGTGGTTGGATCGATTGCTACGGCACTGTGCGTGACGTGCTGCGAGATGAGCATGGGAGTGTGTATTTTCGCGGCGGCGGTAGCTACACGGTACTGCAGTTTGAGGAATGGCAAGACCGACAAAGTTTCTACACGCGCCATGGTGATTGGTTTGTAGTGGTATGCGCTGGGTTAGCGCTTATCTCGTTGCTGCTGGGGCGTGCACTGAAATGTACCGCGACGTGTGCTAGAAATGCCACTGTAACGTCAGTATAAAGCAGTGTTGGTCAATCGATAAAGCACTCAAAAAAGCCTAGATAAAGTGTAGAGCTTGCACTAGTTACATGTAGCTTGCTCGGCGAAAAACTCCTGCAGAACTTCCATGCGCTTTTGTTCGATGTGTTCTTGATGCACCTCACTCTTGCTACGCTGACGCTCGTTTTCAGTCATGATGCGACGCATTTTGTGAATCGCAATTGTCTGAATTTGACGCACGCGCTCACGGGTGATGTCGAACAGTTCGCCCACCTCTTCGAGAGTAAGGGGGTGGTTGCCATCTAAGCCGAAGCGCAGACGGATGATGTCTCCTTCGCGCGGCTCAAGCAGTCCGATCACAGATGCAATGTCGTGGCGGATTGATTTCTCTTGGAGGTCCTCGAGCGGAGTCGCTTGATTTTCATCGCCGACTAGTTCACCGAAGCTGGTATCGCCATCCTCTCCGACTGGGGCGTCGAGTGAAGAGGGGCGGACGCTGACAGATTTTAAGTGCGCCACCTTGTTTACCGGCATGCCCATCTCGTAGCCAATTTCTTCATCAGAAGGTTCACGATCCAGTTCGTCCGCAAGTTGTGCGGTGATACGGCGCATTTTGGCGATTTTATCAACTAGATGTACTGGCAGGCGAATCGTCTTACTTTGGTTGGCGAGCGCACGCTTGATCGATTGTTTAATCCACCACGCAGCGTAGGTGCTGAGTTTGCCTCCTTTGTTCGGGTCAAATCGTTCGACCGCTTTGATCAGGCCGATGTTACCCTCGCTAATTAGATCGAGCAGCGGGAGGCCAAAATTATTATAGTCATGCGCAATTTTTACGACGAGACGAAGGTTTGCTGAGATCATTTGATCGCGTGCAGCTTTGTCGCCTTGTTTAATTCGACTCGCTAATACGACCTCCTCTTTTGCAGTCAGTAATGGAGTTTTACGGATCTCTTGCATATAGGTACGCATGACATTTCGATCCGTGGATGGCAGTTCGCGTACATCGCTTATTGCTTCCGCTGGCTCGGCTTGAGTTCGTGGTACCGCAGAAGCGTGTTCAGCTAAACGATTGCGAGAGCTCGATTTTACCATAATTTTAGCCATGTTATCTTTAGTTAGATAGATTTGTTTTATGCGTAGGTTTTCGTGCATACGAAGCGTTGTGCACGCTAAACAATCGGTCCATGACGAACGCTCCTTACAAAATAATTAGTGTAATCTGATTATTTGCAGGTTCTCAATCAATAGGCGCGAAGGGCTCCTGTTGGCGATTAGGGGCAGAGGCACCGATTCGACTCGATTGCATTTTGCCCGAAAAAATCGGGCGACCAGTCTGGCTTATGCGAACATACTTTCGGCAAGAGACACTGCCTTAAGCATGCCTTTGGCCTTGTTCACTGTTTCCATAAACTCATTTTCTGGTACAGAGTCCGCCACTACGCCAGCGCCGGATTGAATGTAGATGTGACCGTCTTTGATCACCGCGGTGCGGATGCCGATACAAGAGTCGTGATTACCCTCGTAGCCGAAATAGCCGAGTGCGCCACCATAAACTCCGCGTTGGCTTTGTTCGAGTTCTGCGATGATTTGTAGGGCTCGAACCTTAGGCGCTCCGCTCAGAGTACCTGCAGGGAACGTCGCACGCATGAGATCGTATGCGGTCTTATCCTTAGAAATAGTACCCACCACCTGTGACACAATGTGCATAACGTGTGAATAACGCTCGATCGTCATGTAGTCTGGCACATGAATAGAACCGTATTCACAGACACGGCCAATGTCATTGCGGGCCAAATCGACCAACATTAGGTGCTCCGCACGTTCCTTCTCATCCGCAAGTAGGTCTTTTTCCAGCGCTAAGTCTTCGGCCTCATCTTTGCCACGGTGCCTTGTGCCTGCAATTGGGCGGATTTCGACGGTATTATCAGTCAGCCGCACGTGCACTTCAGGGGAAGCTCCGACGACTGAGAAATCAGGGTCTTCCATTAAAAACATGTAGGGCGACGGATTGATGGTGCGGAGGGCACGGTATAGATCGACTGGCGTCGGAGTAAATTCCTTTTTAAAGCGTTGCGATAGAACGGTTTGTATGACATCGCCGGAGCGCACGTATTCCTTGACGTGATCGACCGCAGCCTCAAAGCGGTCTTTTGTGAAATTACCTGCTGGAACGCTGACATCGGCTGGCTCTGACAGCGCTCGATGGGCTAAAGAGAGCGGCTGTTCGAGTTGTTCACAGATATTCACAATTTCTGCCGTTGCGCGCTCATATGCTTGTGCGGGATCGCCTTCGATGTGGGCATGTACACAGACACGAAGCACTTGGCGCACGTGGTCGAAAATGATCACTGAGTCCGTGATCAGGTAGTATAAAATCGGCACTTCGAGCGGATTGTCTTCGGGCTTTGCAATGGTCGGTTCGACATAATGAACGTATTCGTGGCCAACGAATCCCACGGCGCCACCAGTAAAGGGTGGCATATCTGGCAGGCAGACAGGCTCGTAGCGGGCCATTTCGGCTTCGACGATTTTAAGTGGATCTTCTGGGGTCTCGAGTGTGTCGACTGTACCGTCTTTATGGGTAATGGTGACTTCGTCTTCAAACACACGAATGACTTTGCGTGGATGACTGCCAAGAAAGGAGAAGCGACTGATGCGCTCGCCGCCAACGATGGACTCGAAGAGAAATGCCGGTCCGTCTTTACGAATCTTCGAATAAGCCCCCAGCGGTGTTTCGCAGTCTGCCGTCAGGTCGACATACACTGGCACAGTGTTGCCTTGCTGGGCGAGTGCTTCGAATACGGATCTGGAAGGTTGGATATTCATAAGAAAGTTCGATCGTTGAACATCGAACTTCTAAGGTCGAATAAAAATTCAGACGAAGCCGTGAAAGTACCGAGGTTTAGGCGCCTGTAAGCCGCGCAAAGTGCTTTTCCGCGTCGGCAAGGGTTTGCTCGATAGTGTCGCCGATGACGCAGAAGTGCCCCATCTTGCGGCCGGGCCGTGGTTCGCCTTTGTCGTAGAGGTGAAGGGCTACGCGAGGGTCGCTGAGTAGGCTTGCCCAGTCGGGCTCGCCGTCTTTCCAGACGTCGCCGAGTAGATTGATCATCACAGTCGGCTGGTGTAGCTCCGTGGAGCCAAACGGGAGGTCTGTGACGGCTCGGATGTGCTGCTCAAATTGTGAGGTCAGGCAGCCGTCGATGGTGTAGTGGCCTGAGTTGTGCGGGCGAGGGGCCATTTCATTGATGATCAAGTGGCCGTCTTCATGGAGGAAGAGTTCAACCGCGATCAGGCCAACGACGTCGAGCTTGTCAGCAATTTCGCAGGCGAGCGCTTCCCCTGCGGCGCGGGTGGCAGCCGTGATACGAGCTGGCACGATGGAGGCGTGCAAAATGTGATGAACGTGGACGTTTTCGGAGACTGGGAAGGTGCTTTTACTGCCGTCGGCTTTACGCGCGCAAACCACTGAAAATTCACCGATGTGGTGGATCCATTGCTCGACCACTACGCGTGGTGGGCGCTCGAGAAAGTTCCAGAGGTACTCGGTGTCTTCAGCTTCGTCAGCGGAGTTGAGTTTAATCTGGCCCTTGCCATCGTAGCCAAATGCCGCGGTTTTAATCACGCAAGGGAAGCCGATGGCTGCGATCGCACTCTTCAGGCTGGCTGCAGAGTCGGCATATTCAAACGGTACGCACGGCAAGCCATTGGCTTTGAGGAAGTCTTTTTCGCGCTGCCGATGTTGGCAAATGTGCAGTACCTGTTTGCCGGGCATGACTGGCTTGATCGCGTTGAGCGAGTCGATCACTTCGGCGGGAATGTTTTCGAACTCAAGGGTGATGATGTCGACTCCTTCGGCAAAGGCGCGCAGGGCGGCTTTGTCCGTGTACGGCGCGTTGACTTCATGATCGGCGATCATGCCCGCGGGACTCGGCCCCGAGGGCTCGAAGACGTGAAAGCGGTAGCCAAGCGTGCGGCCTGCAAGGATGAGCATGCGGCCGAGTTGTCCGCCGCCTAAGATACCAATGGTGCTTCCGGGTGTGATCATTTTATAAAGTCGGGAGGGACGGGTTGCGGCTTCAGGGTGGCGAGCAACTGCGAATGTTGCTGTGGTCGTCCTTTCCTAGTTAAGTGGCATTAGGCTTCTGGAAGCTCAGTGGCGAGTACAGTGTTGGTTTGATCGGCGCGGAAGGCCTTTAGGCGCTCGCATACACCAGTGTCGTTTAAGGAGAGAATGGCGGCGGCGGAAAGTGCGGCATTTTTTGCACCGGCCACGCCGATCGCTAATGTCATGACTGGAATGCCTGCTGGCATTTGGACGATCGAGAGGAGTGAATCTTGGCCGCTGAGTGCTTTCGATTGTACGGGTACGCCAAGCACGGGTAGGTGCGTCATGGCGGCGGTCATGCCAGGGAGGTGCGCGGCGCCTCCGGCTCCGGCGATGATGATCTGGATGCCACGGGCTTCTGCGGTTTCGGCGTAAGAGCAGAGTAATTGGGGCGTACGGTGTGCGCTGACGACCTTAGTCTCGAAGGGAATTTCGAGTTGTTTGAGTAGGGCTGCGGCCTCACTCATGGTGGACCAATCAGATTGGCTGCCCATGATGATTCCGACGACGGCGTTGTTCGCGTTTGCTTCCATGCGAGCAGAAAAGCGGATTCCGCAGTAGAATTCAACAACGGAAAATTGTATTCAGCGGGTTAGTCGAGTGGCGCGCTACCGACTCGGAAATGGCGAGTGCCCTATCTACACGTTCGCGCAGCTCGCGGTAAGTTGTTTCGTCGTTGGCAAATGATTTCCGGTGCGCATTTTTTTAAGCTGCTACAGCCACTGTTCGATGTGCAATCTGGTTTGGGAAGCATTTGTTGAGCACTTCGACGTTGATTGAGGCAGAGGTGTAAGCCCCAGGTGAGGCGCCCAGTAAGGCGCGATGCTACCGTCTGGCGAGGACACCACTTCGGTACCGAATTCGCGGGGGCCGGTGCTTTTCTGTATAATTTGCACGGGCTGTTGCGTCCCTACTGGGTCATGTCTCAAAGAAAAACCCCGGCGAACCGGGGTTTGTAATTAAGTACACTGAGATGAATGAATCAGGCTGTAATTAACCTGGCTGATTGGGGCTCGCGACCACCGTATCCTGATCCTCAGGAGTTACTTCTGGTGGAAGGACGGGGGCTTCTGGCTGTGTGTCATTATTCTTAAATGGAGGGAAGTTCACCTCAGGTTTAACGATCAGTTTGAAATATGGATTTTTATCTGAGATGCGTACAATGAATCGGTGAGAAGGAGGAATCGATTCAACACTTTCTTCTTCGTCTGGCTCGTACGCTTTCTCTGCATAATTTCCACTGCCGTATTTGCTAGATCCAGTGAGACGGCTGATCAGATCTATCTTACCATCCAAGTTGTAGACAACGAAATTGTATTCACCACGTTTTGCATCGTAGCGGCACTCAATCACAAATTTTGTGCCGCGAATTGCTGCCGTACCGAGTGGCGTTTCGATGTCAAAACGAGAGCCTGCTTTTAGGCTTTTTACATGGCCTGAGACTTTACCGTAGTTTAGCTGCAATAGAGACTGCGACTTACTCGGATCTGCTTTGAGTTGCTCATAGCTTTTAGTCCCTCCAAATGCTTCTTGGGAAAGCTCGACAATTGTAATGCTGGAATTTTCAGTGACCAAAATCTCAGAGCCATTCGAAAACACCAGGAGTGCGGTGCTCCATGCGCCCGTGACGATGCTGTCACCCTGGCCGAGAATCGCTCCAATCATTAGCGGCGACTCCAGGCCATCCTCAGATTTAGAAGTTACTGTGCCGCTCATACTCAGCACTTTAGCGCTAGCAAGTTGTTGGGTAGCAGTTGCGGTGAGTGGACTCAGACCAAAGAGAGCGAGTAAAATAAGATGTAAATAAGGGCTTTTCATAAGTAAAATTTTTCTAAAAACAGGCAATAAATTATCCAAAAACTACTTTTCATTCCCTGCTTGATCAAGCTTTTTCCCACTGTAATCCGACATACCAGTGATATCCGAAGGGATTTCGGAAGATTTATAAATTTTTAGCATTTGAAGGAAGGATCCACTATGAGTATGTTGAAATGTGCGTATCACTCGACGCAGCACTTTAATGGTGGCCTGCTGGAGATCGCTAAGCTACGCCGACGTTTTATGGCTCAGTGGGTCGATCGGTGGCTGCGACTAGTTTTTTTGTCGGTTAGGCCAAAGCACATGTGTTTGCCATCAGTCAGGCCCCGCGCGGGGCTTCCTGAATCAAGGTGTCACTCACTTTTCCTACTTTCCACTTTCCTCTTGTGCCACTTTCGACTTAGTTCATCGATATGACATTATTTCGACCATGCATCGACCTTCACGCTGGTAAGGTGAAGCAAATTGTTGGCGGCACTCTAAGCGATGATGGAGTTGGCTTGCAGACAAACTTTGAGAGCGAGCAGCCGGCGGAATATTATGCGGCAATATATGGTAAAGATGGCTTGAAGGGTGGTCACGTGATTCAGTTGGGGCCGCATAACGATCAGGCAGCTCGCGCCGCGTTAGCCGCGTATCCATTTGGCTTGCAAGTCGGAGGCGGCATCAATCGTGAGAATGCTGCCAGCTGGTTGGATGCTGGGGCGAGCCATGTCATTGTGACCTCATGGTTGTTTGATCGCGAAGGGCACTTTTTGGCAGAACGTTTAGACGCATTACTGGCCGAAGTCGGTAAAGAGCACTTGGTACTGGATTTGAGTTGTCGTTCTCAAGGCGATGGTTGGGTGGTAGCGATGAATCGCTGGCAAACGCCGACCGACATCGCGGTGAATGCAGAAAACTTGCGCCAGTTAGCAAATAGTTGCGATGAATTTTTGGTGCATGCGGCAGACGTCGAGGGGCACTGCGGGGGGATCGACGGCCGGCTAGTGGAGTTTTTAGGGGCCCATGCCACACTTCCTGTGACATATGCCGGCGGTGCGCAGGCCTTCGAAGATTTGCAAACAGTGCAGGACCTCAGTGGCGGCAAGGTCGACTTAACCATTGGCAGCGCACTTGATCTTTTCGGTGGCAAACGAGTAGGCTATGCAGACTGTGTTGCGTGGAACCAGCGCAGATGAGGGGGGGGACGTTGTTAGTTGAACGTTGTGAGTTGAGCGTTGTTAGTTGAGCGTTGTTAGTTGAACGTTGTTAGTTGAACGTTGTTAGTTGAGCGTTGTTAGTTGAGCGTTGTTAGTTGTTAGTTGTTAGTTGAATAGTGGCTTGGGGAGTATCGTGGGCCGCTAAAATCGCCAACATGCCTTATAACGTGAGCTTTCATGCCGATTCCGCGATAGGCACTTGAAGTCAACTAACATTAGCAACCAGAACCAGCAACGAACAACCAACATCTAATCGCAGCCCCGCTGGTCTCACTTTATGATTGGCAAACCCTTAATGTCGCGCCATCTGTTCACTTTGCTTGGTTAACCTAGAGCTTTAAACCTACTTTCATTTTTAATTTATTATGGGACTTCTTAACATCGGATTTGCGATACTATTGGTAAAAATGATGATTTGCACGTTGCCCGGTGTGCTGGGCATTTTCTGTATCGCCAGTTCCGAAGATACCAAGCGTGCCTTACGGAGTACTGTGTGTAATCAGTTGTTTGGGGTCAGTAATGCCATTCCTTACCCTAAGTTTGCTCGGTTTTTGAACATCGCGGGGACAGTGCTTATCTTGTTCAGCCTTATTGCGACGTGGTTTATATTATTACGTCCGTTTTTTGAGACCACGCCAGTGGCATAGCAGTCCCGTGGTGACGGTTGCCCCTCGCCTGTAAAACATAGTTTTAGTGAATCGCCTCTGGGTGCTGAAGCTTGCCTTGCCTTGTTCGCGGGTTATTTAGCCCTATTTTGAGAGGGCCGATGAACTTTAGAAATATGATTACTTCGTTCGCTTTGTTCAAAATAACTTGAACAAATGCTCTAGTTTTGATTCATCCTACCCATCAATGGCAGCTTCTCACACAGATCATACCGAATCATCCGCTGCGCTCTCGCCGTGGGAAACTTCGACCATTGAGCTTTTTACTCGTACGGTGAATTTGATTGGTCTGCCGCGTTCAGTCGGTGAGATTTATGGACTGCTGTTTTGTGCTTCGACGCCACAGACCTTTGACATGCTGTCTGAGCGCTTGGGAATTAGTCGCGGCTCGGTGAGTCAGGGCTTGAAGTTTTTACGCCAACTTGGCGCAGTGAAAGTGCAGTATGTTGCGGGTAGCAGGAAAGACCACTACGTGCCTGAGCTGTCTATTAAGGCTTTAGTGCAAGGGTTTGTACGTGATCAATTTACCCCGCATTTAGAATCTGGCGCTGAGCGCCTCGACGCAATTGAGGGGTTGATTGAATCCGAATCGGACCCCGCCCTTCGAGCGCACGCGACCCAACGGATTAATACCCTGCGCACTTGGCAGGGCCGCGTGCAGAAGCTCATGCCAATTATGATGGCCGCGCTGGGTGGAATTAATTTTCTCAACCAGTCGTCAGAGAGCGGCGACGCTGTGATCTAGGGAGTATGCGACCAAGCTACTGGCTTGTTTATAAAAGATAGCGGCGGAGTTGGGTTGGTGAGCAACTATGTACTTAAGTGTCTTTGTGAGCTCCGTGATCTTTGTAAGAAATTGATGCTGCCATGAGTATGTGCTGTCGTACCGCACACAGCCAAGGATGGGTGGTGTTTTCTCACAAAGCACGCTAAGCTCACAAAGGGTGAGAGATTAAGTTTACAGGGTGTTTTATCGTTTAATTGAGCCCTCAGCATGGAGTAAGCCTTTGAGATTTAAACGCTGACTTAACTCCATCCATCATCGACGACTTAAGTGTCTTTGTCTTTGTGAGCTCCGTGAGCTTTGTGAGAAATTGATGCTGTCATGAGTATGTGCTGTCGTACTGCACACAGCCAAGGATGGGTGCTGATCTCTCACAAAGCGCGCTAAGCTCACAAAGGGCTGAGAGATTAAATGTTTCATCGCACTTTCTGCATTCTGTGCATTCGGTCTTGTCGCTCTGCAAAGAACAGTATTTTTGTATTGCAGCATTCTACACATGGCCTTTCCGATCTTATTTTTTATTCTTCTCGGTTGTTTTGCCTCATGGCTCACAATTTCCGTATTACTGGCAATAGGTTTCGGTCAAGGTGGGGCTGACGAAATCCAACACCACCACACGCATACGGGAGTGATTCCGCGGATTGGTGGAGTGGGCATCGCTTGTGGTTTTGCACTGATTTATCTGCTGTGCTTTTTTTATCTCAACCCAGAAGACAACAAGACATTGATGCACTTTGCAGTTGCGGGGGGAGCGATGGGTGCATTCCTGCTTGGCTTTATTGATGATTTTTACCCGCTGGGTGCGAAACTTAAGTTACTCGCCCAGATCCTGATCGCGGTGGCGGCCTATAAATGTGGATTGTCGATTGATCGTGTGGGAATTCCGTTCACGGAGACGATGTTAGATTTGGGATTCTTTAGCCTCTTTTTGACCATTGGTTGGTTTGTCGCGATCATGAATCTAATCAATTTAATCGATGGCTTAGATGGGCTCGCGGGCGGCGTAGGGCTAATGTTAATGACTTTGCTGGCGTATCTGGGCATACATCAAGGGATTGAATTCTCCATCATTCTCTCGATTGGGATGGTGGGGGCGATTTTAGGCTTTCTGTTTCATAATTTCCCACCTGCCAAATGCTATATGGGAGATTCCGGCGCTTATATGATTGGCTATGTGATCGCAGCGCTGTCGTTGATGAATTCTGAAAAAGGCGCAGTTTTGGCAGCCCTGATCGCGCCAGCGTTAGCGCTTGCATTGCCGATCGTGGATGTTACCTTTGCGCTGATCCGGCGTGGAGTGATGGGGCTACCGCTGTTTCGGCCAGACCGCGGGCATATTCACCATCGCCTCATGGGCTCAGGCCTTTCGCGGCGTAATACCGTGCTGGTTCTCTATGCGCTCTCCTTAGCTGCCCTGATTGGAGGCTTGTTGGTATATGCTGAGCGCGGCCGTTATCTTCCGATCTTCTTAGGCTTCGCGTTTGTGATCGTGATCTATGCCCTGCGCGGACAAAAAGTTACAGCCGTGAGTCTCAAAGTATTGCTAACTGATTCGCTACAATCACGCCAAGATACCCGCAATGCGATGTATCTTAAAAACTGGCTCGTGGTCGAAGCTGAGCGAGCAGATAGTGCCAAGCATTTATGGTCCGATTTCCGCTTTGTGCTCAAAAAGATGGGCTTTTGTCGTGCCGAATTAACCATGGGTGATGAGACACGTGATTTTTACGTACCGCACACACCGCACGACAACCTCGACCGTCTTTGGCAGGAGTCGCATCAGTCGCAGGGCGAGGGCAGCGTCACACTCGTAGTGTACGCCGAAAAAGATAACTTTTCAGAAAGCCAATTTGCCCTCGCTGCTGATATTGCCGCCGAGGCGTGGAGCACTGCCCGCGCTAAATGGAAAGAGATCAATGGCAGCCCCATGACATTTGACTCAGTTGCGCAGGAAGCCAGCGATTATAAACGCCAAAAAGCCCGCAATTTATACCGCCCGACGTACTGAGGGGGTTGCTGGTTGGGTGCTGTTGGGTGAACGATCCTAGTTGATCGTTGCTAGTTGCTAGTTGCTAGTTGCTAGTTGCTAGTTGCTAGTTGAACGTTGATCGTTGTTGGTTGGTGTACCTTTTAAACTTCGTTTGAGGACGTTGATGCCCCTGCGCCTCAGCGCGAAAACAGCAATTCGCATGGATTTTTTTAAGGACTGTCTGTAACGGTCGTTCGGCAAGCTCACCTGGGAAGCGGAATTATCTCGCGCTGAGGCGCTGTGGCGCAGGGCTTTTTGCAATGAAGGCTTCTAATTAGGGATAGGCTCTTGAACATGCCCTAAAGTTTCAGCTTTCAGGATTTCACCTTTCTCTGCCCTTCGTATGTGTGTTTGACATGTAGGTTCTACATGATAGGCTATGCTCTATGAATGGTGATGTATGTACATTAACGGAACGTGGACAGATTTCGATGCCCGCCTATCTGCGACGAAAGATGCATCTGAAGGCAGGGCAGAAGCTGCGTTGGGAGCATGTTTCGGAGACTGAAGTCCGTATTATTGTGGAAGCAAATGACGTTGTTGACCCTTTGAAGGCTTTGGGATTTGGACGCACCGTTCGAGGTGATGTGCCGCGTCGAACGGCGGAATGGATGCGTGAAATTCGTGACGGCGAATGAGTTGCGTCGTTGATACCTGTATTCTGATCGATATTCTGGAGAATGATCCAGACTTCGGTCGCGCGTCTGCCTTGTGCTTGCGTCGCTATGTGGCGGACGGATTGGTGATTTGTCCGATTTCAATGATTGAATTGAGTCCTGCTTTTGGCGGAGATCTGTTGCGACAAAAGGAATTCCTAAGGCTTTGTGGGGTTTCTTATGACCTAGCTTTCGATGCTGCAGATATCGTGCGTGCACATCAGGCGTGGAATCATTATATTCAGAAAAAAAGACTTAAAAAAATACCAAAACGGCCAGTTGCGGATCTCATGATTGGTGCGTTTGCGACTCGTTTTGATGGCTTGATCACTCGCAATCAAAAGGATTTCAAGCCATGGTTTCCTGAGCTGAAGTTGGTGGTCCCACATGTGGCGGAGGCTTAAGGGGTGGCAATAACACCCAAGGGCTTTTTGCAATGGATGAGCTTTGGGTTGTTGGGTGAACGATCCTAGTTGATCGTTGCTAGTTGATCGTTGTTGGTTGGTGTCCCTTTTAAACTTCGTTTGAGGACGGCGATGTCTCTGCGCCCCTGCGCGAAAACAGCAATTCGCATGGATTTTTTTAAGGACTGTCTGTAACGGTCGTTCGGCAAGCTCACCTGGGAAGCGGAATTATCTCGCGCAGAGGCGCTGTGGCGCAGGGCTTTTTGCAATGGATGAGCTTTGGGTTGTTGGTTGCTGATTCACCCTTATTTATGTGTCTATCGTCAATTACTGGGGAGATACGATTCAGAGTCTAATAAGGCGGCTATTCTGTTGGATGAGGTCGTCCCTCCCACAATTAAAAAGCAGGTTTCCCTCCTCAAGTCTCAGGTTTCCCTCCTCAAGTCTCAGGTTTCCCTCCTCCCTCCCTTGTCCGTTTTGTTCAAAAAAGATTGAACAAACTATAATAACCTTTCATAACGGCACTGTTTTTGAATCAAAAACCTCAGTACTTTAGCAGATTTCAGCCAGTTTTGAACGACTGACCAATGGCGGTAGCGTGTCAGTAATTAAGCTCAAAATAAGAATGCAGAGCCCTCAAGTGTGTTCAGCATCTGTCCACAAGGCACCAGTTAAACCGGGATTATGCATTAGAAAAGTGAAATTATGTGTCTAGCTGTTATTTAGATGGGCTGACCGTTGTTGCATCGTTCACCCTAATGGTAAAATTACTAGTTACGCATTGCGATCAGTCTGTGACGCTTTTGGGAGGCATGGTTGTGATGTAGCGATTTTTAGATTGTGCGGTTGTGCAGTTGTCTCTCACAAAGTACGCTAAGAACTCAAAAAGCTGATTTAACATCATGGGGGAACCTACAAGCTCACAAAGGTATGCTAGCTTAACGTTTAGGTTTTTCGGGAAATCTCATCCGATTAAACTGGTAAGCTTTTTTTAGTACTTCTTCGATCACTAGTCTTTGCGAGCTTGCTGGCCCTAGTCCCTAACAACAAACAACTAGTAACTCTTCACCCTTCCCACTCCGTATTGAAAAGAAGGCGGATCTTCCCACCTTTCACTTCAGCTTCGCCGTCACTCCAGCTTTGCTGGTCACTTTCACTACCACTTTCACTCCGGCGCAGCCGTCACTCGCCAAAAGCGCCCACACTCGTGCTTCGTGCGTCTCACTAAAAATCTTCGATTTTTCCATGAAAATTTTAATCACAGGAGGCTCCGGTTTTATCGGATCGAATCTTGTGCGCCTGTTGATTGAAGAAAAAGGCTGCAAAGTCATCAATCTCGACAAGCTGACCTACGCAGGGAACGTCGAGTCGCTCGCCGAACTCGACGGCAACCCGAACTATCATTTTGAAAAAGTTGATCTCGCATCGCCAGAGGCGATGAGTGGAAAAGTGGAAAGGTGTGAAGGTGAGAAAGTGGATGCACCTTCCAACCTTAATACTTTCATACCTTCATACACTGGTGAAAAGTCGCTTCAAGCGATCTTTGAGCATCACCAGCCCAATGCCGTCATGCACCTCGCCGCCGAGAGCCATGTCGATCGCTCGATTGACGGCCCTGGAGAGTTTATTCAAACGAATATCGTCGGCACTTTTAACCTGCTCCAAGCAAGCTTAGCCTACTGGCGAAGCTTGCCTGAAGCAGGTTGTGCAAAAGTGGAAAAGTGTGAAAGTGAAAATGTTCAGTCAGTGTCTGAAGACCTTCATACTTTAGAACCTTCCCACCTTCCAACTCAAAAATCGTTCCGATTTTTGCACGTTTCCACCGACGAAGTCTACGGCTCGCTTGAGCCAAACGCCTCTGGTTTCTCTGAAACAACACCCTACGATCCGCACTCACCCTATTCCGCATCCAAGGCAGCCTCCGATCATCTCGCTCGTTCTTGGGCCGACACTTACGGACTACCAGTGCTCGTCACTAACTGTTCCAATAATTACGGCCCGTATCAATTCCCCGAAAAACTGATCCCCGTCGTCATTTTGAAATGCCTGCGCGGCGAACCGATTCCAGTGTATGGGAAAGGCGAGAACATCCGCGACTGGTTGTATGTCACCGACCACGCCGAAGCACTTTATACTGTAGTCACCAAAGGCCGTATAGGCAAGACCTACAACATCGGCGGTAATAATGAGCGCACCAATCTCGATTTGATTAAAAAGCTCTGTGCTATTTTGGAGCAGGAGATTCGTGGAAAAGTGGAAGAGCCAGAGTTATCTTGTAACCTTGCCACTTTAACACCTTCCCGCGCCAGCAACGCTGGCCCAGAACCTTCCGACCTTGCTACTTTCAAACTTTCACACTCCAAACCCTTCCAGGATTTAATCACTTTCGTAACCGACAGGCCCGGCCACGACATGCGCTATGCGATCGATCCTACTAAGATAAGAGACGAACTCGGATGGGAGCCTCAAGAAGACTTTGAATCAGGTTTCCGTAAAACCGTCCAATGGTATCTTAACAACCGCTCATGGTGGGAAAATATCTTGGATGGCTCCTATCAATTACAGCGTTTGGGTAACGATCGCGTTTAGTTCGGCTTCCTTCCGGCTTTCAATTAATCGCGTGCGCGCAGCGTTTTACGCGACGCGGTCACTCGGCGCAGCCGTCACTCCAGCAACGCTGGCCCGTCACTCCGATTCCGACGGTCCACTACCACTCCAGCTGTGCTGGTCACTCTCACTTTCACTTCAGCCGCAGGCTGATTCACTCGGCGCAGCCGTCACTCCAGCTCCGCTGGTCCCCCCCCCCGTAGCCGACGTCGTAAGACTTTGGCCCCTCAGGTCTCCGTTTGCCCAGCTCCCCTCCTGCTCCGATAGACGGGGTGGATCGCGAAGCGAGACGGGGTGGTTCCACTTTCAGCTTTGCTTCGCCATCTACGGCAGACCTCCGTCAGAAACATGGAACATTGGACTCTGACCCCATTCTTAACTAACAGCAGCCTCCCGAGATTTTATCTTGTGCCTTAAAGAGAGCTTGGTAACTTATTATTTAATGAAAGGTAAACAGTCATTAAAATCCAAACTACCTTCGGCAAAAGTTCCAAGGAAGCGTGTGAAAGGGACAGTGACTTTAAAGCCTGTTTTGCCGGAGTGGGTCATTGGGGCGTATGACGGGCCAGAAGATCGGAAATTGTCGCTGAAAGAAGGGTATTCTATTTGAAGTTGAGACCAATTGCAGATACTGGCTTTTTAGTGGGGCTTTTAAATCCGCATGACCAGCACCATAACTGGGCGAAATCGTGCGCCCTAGAAAATACGGCTGGTTTTGTTACATGCGAGGCAGTGATTTCTGAAACGATCTATCTTGTTCGCAAAAGCACCAAGGCAAAGGGGGCGGTGATTGCTATGATCGAGTCAGGATGGTTGAATGTTTTGCCAGTTCTCCCTGAACTGCGTGTTGGTGTCATTCGTATTCTTGAAACCTACCATCCGCAGGCCGATTATGCAGATGCTTGTGTCGTTGCGCTGCACGAGCAATACGGAAGCAAAGTATTTACAACTGATAAGCGTGATTTTATTGTTTACCGCACACGTGCAAGGAAAGCGGTCGATACGGTTTTTGCAGATTAAACTTTTCCATTTTTATACTATCCCACCTTCACCCCCGTGCTGTAAAAGCATGATAAATTGGACTGACCCCGTAAGTATCCCATTTCTCTCTCCCTGACCCCATTTTCTCCGAACCAGAGCCTCAACAACGCACGGAAACGACGGAGCGTTGCCCTCCAAATACAACGTCAGCTCCGCTCCCACCCGCCTCCGCGTTCTCCGCGCTCTCTGCGGTTAAAAACAGCAGAACCCAAGTCAGAGGCCAGAGACCAGAGACCAGAGGACAGGGGACAGAGGACAGAGGACAGAGACCAGAGGACAGAGGACAGAGGACAGAGGACAGAGACCAGAGGACAGGGGACAGAGGCCAGAACCCCAGCCCTCACCACTTGGCAGCGTTATAGCGCTGCGTCTCAAACTTTTTGCGCCTTTTGTTCCGGTTCGCGATGCGACGCGGTCTTGTCGTCGCAGGCTCCTCGGAAGTGGCCAATCAAATTTCAGAGCCCAGTCAGTGACTCTAAAAAAATCCGCGTTCATCTGCGATCTCTGCGGTTAAAAAACAGAACCCAAGTCAGTGACCCTAAAAAAATCCGCGTTCATCTGCGAAATCTGCGGTTAAAAAACAGAGCCAAGTCAGTCCTTCGCTGAACGACTCAACTCAGCCGCAGGCTGCCCCACTCAACCGCAGCTCCGCTGCCGTCCATGACAACCTTTCCGACCACCGCCGCGACTGACTACGCGGCCATACGGCCCGAGCTCCGCACGGGCGACTTGCTGCTGTGCTCCGGCACCGGGTGGTTTTCTAAAATGATTCAGGGCAGCACGCAATCGGTCTGGTCCCATGTCGCTGTGATTTTTCGCCTTGAGGCGCTTGATCGGGTAATGGTCATCGAGAGCTTGGAGCCTGTGGGCGTGCGGGCCGTCCCGCTCAGCAAATATGTGAGCGACTACGACTCCCGCGGCAACCCGTATCCTGGCCAGATGTGCCTTGCGCGGCACGCAGACTTCGAGTCGCAAGCCAGCCCCGAAGGCCTGGCCCGGCTTGGCCGCTATGCCGTCGATCAACTCGGTCGACCCTATGATGCCTACGAGATCGCCAAGATTGCGGCCCGCATCACACTCACTTCGCTCACAGCCACTCCGCCTTCACCACCACGCTCACTACCCCTAGAGCGCGACCGCGAGTATATTTGCTCCGAACTCGTATGGGAGTGCTACCAACGCCTCGGCATCGAGATCCCCCACGACCCCCTGGGCTTCGTCGCACCAAAAAACTTCGCTACCGACCCGAAGATAGAATGCCTAAGCGTTCTCAGCTGAGACAACAGCTCAGAGTTAATAGTGTTCTTCTTTAATCGCAGCCCAGCCGCGTGGGACGTAGTCCTTTACGCGGTCAGCCTTTCACTCGACCTTCCCACTGCTCCGTGCCACCACGCAATCAGCGACATTTAATTTAAACGTTTGACCCCATTTTTCTCTAAACACTGCGATCTCAGGTTTCCCTCTCTCTCCAGTCGCGTGGAGCAAAGCTCTTTACGCGACGCGGCGCGGCCATTCAGCTCATCATCAAAGAAATCAAGGAAACGTGGACTGACCCCATCTGTTTCCGTTGTCATGGGCTTTCACTATGAGTGAACGCATACACTCCGAGAGAATCAAAGACTCGACTGTAGTATTTCAATGATTGGTCTTAATTATCAAAAACAATGATCTGGCAATGGTTCAATACGGTTCGAAGCCAAGTTATTTCACGGAAGGCAGACCTTTGGCTTCTATCTGCTCGCTGGATGACTCCAGCGTTTACCATGCTTGGAGGTCTCATTGCGGCGCGTCACCTTTCGCCCGAGGAGTTTGGTGCCGTTCAAGCCGTGTTGCTCATCCCGGCCTATGTCGGGTTTATGCAGTTTGGTGTCTTTAATGGACTTAACCGTAATTTACCATTGTTTCGCGCTAAGGGGGAGCCCGAAAAAGCGCAAAGGTTTGTAAATGCATCGGCCAGGGTGGCGCGCTATGTTGCGTTCGGGGGTGCTTTTATCGCGTTGGCGGTAGTCTTGGTATTGTTATTGCGGGCGGACAATGCGCTTTTGGGCTACGTTGCATTATTTTTGATTCCAGGGTTATTCTTCGCACCATTAAAGCTGCATCAGGATACTGTATTTCGAGGGATGCGAGAGTTTGAGCGACTCGGGAAGAATCTGCATATCACCAATTTTTGGAATTTGTTATGTTCCGTTTCCACGAGCGTGATTGGTGTCACGGGCTTGGCTATTAGGATCGGCACCCAAAGTCTCCTGGGCTGGATTCTTCTGCTTCGAAACCCTCCGTTGAAGGAAGAAAAAACTGCCTCATGGAAAGACATCCGGACGCTTTCTGCTGTAGGTATGCCAATGCTTATTTCCGGTGTGATTTTTACATGGTTGGCTGCTGCGGATCGGACTGTCATTGCCACGTTTTTAACTGCAGAGGATCTGGGCTATTTTGCGTTGGCTGGAATCGCGATGAACGCATTGAAAGTCTTTCCCGATTCGATCAATCAATTACTGTATCCTCGGGTCGCGCACGCCTATGGTCTTGCTGGTTCTAGCCGAGAGTTGCGTCGTTATATCTGGATTGGACTTGGGCTGAATTTAGCCCTCATGATCCCTGTCGCAATTATTGGTTGGTTTGCGCTGCCCTACTTGGTTCAAGCATTTTTGCCCGAATATGTTCCTGGGATTTTTGCTGCTCAAATTACCCTAGTGGGCTCATTGGCTTTTGCCTATAACGGACCAAGTGTCATTATCCCGATTCTTCGCCGGAATTTGCCACCTCAAATAGCCGGCGTGATTGCGATTGGTCTTGTCTGGTTGGGTGGGATTTATGCGATTCATTTAGGGTATGGAATCGTCGGTGTCGCAATCGCAAGAGTCGTAGCCACAGGGTTGTATGGTTTTTTTGTGCTTGGTTTTGTCTTTTATCTGACCCATCGAGATGTTGAATGTGAAAGCTGAAACGTAGGGTTGTTGACTGAAGGTGGGATTTGGCAAGGGGATTGAAACAAATCTTGCGGGTTTCCTTCCTAATACACAGCTTTGCTCCTGCGCGCTCTTTGAGGTAACCAAGCACATTTTCACTATACATAGAGTTTTTATCGCCCCTCGACATTTTAATTTTTAACACCCAACTTCCCTATAAATTATGCTAAACGGAAAAAACATACTCATCACTGGTGGCACTGGATCGCTCGGTAAAGAACTGACTAAAACCATTTTGGAAAAATGGCCGGATGTGGCACGTTTGATCATTTATTCTCGCGACGAGCAAAAGCAGTTCGTCATGGCCCAGGAGTTTCCCGTGGATCAGTATCCGATGATCCGGTTCTTTATTGGTGACGTTCGCGATTTGGAACGACTGACACGGGCCTTTATTGGTGTTGATTACGTCATCCATGCGGCTGCCATGAAGCACGTCCATATCGCAGAATACAATCCGGATGAATGCGTCAAAACAAATATCGGGGGCGCGGAAAATGTGATTAAGGCGTCGCTTGGCAGTAGTGTCACTGATGTGGTCGCACTGTCCACGGATAAGGCATGCGCACCTATTAATTTATATGGCGCTACCAAACTAGCATCCGACAAACTCTTTATTGCGGCCAACAATATTGTGGGTAAGCAGGACATCAAATTTTCAGTTGTCCGCTATGGAAATGTAATGGGCTCGAATGGCTCGGTGATTCCATTTTTCCTTAACCGACGTGCGTCTGGTGTTTTGCCCATTACCGAACCTACCATGACACGCTTTAATATCTCTCTTGAAGATGGAGTGAAGATGGTTCTTCACGCATTAGAGTATGCGTGGGGCGGGGAACTGTATGTTCCTAAGATTCCATCGTATCGGATTACCGACGTGGCGGAGGCAATTGGTCCAGAATGTGAGCATCCAGTTATTGGTATTCGCCCAGGGGAAAAGATCCATGAGGAGATGATCACCAGTTCCGATTCGTTTACGACTTACGATTTGGGTGAGTATTACGTCATCTTACCTCAAGTAACGAAGTGGGACTTAGAGGCCTATATAAAAGAGTTTAATGCTCAATTAGTCCCATCCGGTTTCAGCTATACTTCAGGCGACAACGAAGATTTCGAAACGGTTGAAGGCCTTCGAACCTTGATTCGTGATCATGTGGATCCGAGTTTTACTGCGTAAAACAGGAATCAGGTGACGGGAGGCAAGTGACAGGTGACAGGGAGGCAAAATTATGGCCGTTCAGAACGCTAAAGAGTTAAAAGCTTATCAATTATCTTATCGGCTCGCGATGGATATATTTAAACTGACTAAGGGGTTCCCGTCAGAGGAGAAGTTTGCGCTCATTTCTCAGATTCGTCGATCTGCTCGCTCGGTTCCCATGAATCTACGAGAAGCTTGGGCGAAACGTCGCTATGAAGCTCATTTCATTAGTAAATTAACCGACTGTGACGGGGAGTGTAATGAAACCGATACCTCGCTTGATTTTGCTCGCGATTGCGGCTACATCACCGATACACAGCACGAAGCTTTAGTCGCAACTAATCAGCAAGTCGGCCGTCTGCTCGGTTCCATGTTGAACAATCCAAAGCAGTGACTCCTGACTCCAGTCACCTGATTCCCGTCTCCCGCCCCCTGAAATTTAAATCCTGACTCCTGTCACCCGAAAACTGTCCCCTGCCTTATGATCCCATACGGAAAACAAACCATCGACGACGATGATATTGCAGCGGTTGTCGCGGCACTGAAATCAGACTACTTAACCTGCGGACCAGAAATCGAAGCGTTTGAGCAAGAGTTTGCTGCACTGGTCGGAGCGAAGCATGCTGTTGTCGTGTGTAATGCGACGGCCGCTTTACACCTTGCGATGCTCGTCGCGGAGGTTGGCGGAGGTGATCGAGTCGTCACTTCGCCCAACACTTTTCTGTCGTCTGCAAATTGTGCTGCCTTTGTTGGTGCGATTCCTGATTTTGCCGATATCGACCCTGCCACATATAATTTGTGCCCAGTCTCGCTAGAGCAGAATTGGCAAAAAGACACGAAGGCAGTTGTTGCGGTTGCATATGCGGGTCAGTCGCCCGATATGCCAGAGATCGCGCGTGTGGCTCGTTCACATGGTGCGATTGTGATCGAAGATGGCTGTCATGGAACGGGTGGCGGCTTTTCCCATGAAGGCCGAAGCTATAAGATCGGGGGGCATCCTTGGGCCGACATGACGACCTTTTCTTTTCATCCGGTGAAAACGATGACCACCGGCGAAGGTGGAATGCTGGTGACTGATAATGCGGAATATGCGGCTAAGGCGCGTCTGCTACGTGGACATGGAATGGTTCGAGATATTGAAGGTTTAAAAGGTTTAGGTGCCAGCGAAGGATCGTTCGCGGAGCAAGGCCCCTGGATGTATGAAATGCAGGTGCTCGGATATAATTACCGCATTACAGATCTGCAATGTGCGCTCGGTCGTAGCCAGTTGAAGAAGTTGCCGCAGTTCATCGCGCGTCGATTAGAAATAGTTGCTCGTTATAATGAAGCGTTCGAAGAACTGCCATGGCTTCAGTGCCCCCAAGTCCTATCGGAAGCCTCACGGTCGCACATCTCTTGGCATTTGTATTCAGTTCAGATTGATTTCGAGGCGCTTGGTCGCTCACGTTCCGAGGTAATGGCGGAGCTTCGAGCCCAAGGCGCGGGCACGCAAGTTCTCTATATCCCAGTTCATTTGCAGCCTTGGTATCGAGAGACTTATGGTTACGAAATGGGTAAGCTTCCGAATGCGGAAGCGTATTATACCCAAGCGCTGAGCCTACCACTTTACCCTAAAATGACTGATCAAGATGTCGCGACTGTCATTGAAGCGGTGAAGGAGATTTGTGCTGGAAAATGAAATCCGATTATTCGATCTCGTATTATTTTGTCTAATATTTTAAATGTCCAAAGTTAGGATCGTTTTACAAGCTCGACTGAGTAGTCGTCGACTACCTGCGAAATGCTTATTGCCAATCGGGAAGTTGCCTTTGGTTGCGCTTTCTGCGCTCCGTGCGGCAAATACCGGCTTGTCTACGGTTCTTGCGACGTCGGAAGAGACAGAAGATGATTTGCTGGCTGCTGTCGCTAAAGAGCATGGGGTCGCTTGTATTCGTGGGTCTTTATCAGATGTTTATAGTCGTTTCCTAGTCGCAACTCAAGACCTGCAAGAAGATGATTGGGTTGTGCGTTTGACTGCAGATAATTGTTTCCCCGATGGACATTTCATCGAAGCACTCATTCAACAGGCGGATAATCGGGAATTACACTACTTGGGGACTTCTTCTCCCTTGGATGGCTTACCGTATGGGATGAGTGCAGAAGTTTTTACTGTAAGCGCATTACGTTCTGTTGCGGGTGATTTATCCGATTTAGATCGTGAGCATGTCACTCCTGCGATTCGGAGAAAATACGGTGCTGCAGTCGCCTCAGTTCAAGGCTCTGATAAAGCTCAATTACGCTGCACGATAGATACGAGTGCCGATTATTTTAGAATACTGGCTTTATTTTCTAAAATGGGGGACCCTCTTGGTGTTTCTTGGAAACAACTCTGTGAGGATTTGGAGAAATTGGGAGACGCCCCTCAATTTCGAATTCCTTGGAAGGCACATTCACAAGGAGTCATTGGGAAAATCACCTTAGGGACCGCTCAACTCGGTTTATCTCAGTATGGTCGTGTGAATCAAACGGGTCGTCCATCGGATGAGGAGGCATTCAAAATCTTGGATGTCGCCGTGCGGCATGGTATAACCCATATGGATACCGCGAGTGCTTATGGTGACGCGGAAGATCGCATTGGCGCATTGGTTGCTACTGGGTTGTATACAGAGCCGACGATTATTACGAAATTAAGTCCACTCGCCAATTTGGCAGAGGATGCGCCATGGAGAGTGGTGGAAAAGTGGGTTGAGGCGAGTATATATAAATCTGCGCATGCATTAAGAAAGCAAACGCTTCCAATTGTGATGCTTCATCGCTGGAGTCATTATCGCTCCCACTCGGGGCAAGTTTGGAACGCGCTTAAGGGATTAAAAGCACGCAGAGTCATTGGTCAATTAGGTGCGTCCGTCTATTCCCCCGAAGAAGCAATTGAAGCACTTCAGGACCCCTTGATAACTCATTTGCAGATACCGTTTAACATCATTGACCACCGTTGGCGCTCTGGAAAGTTTGAAGCGGAGCGCCTGAGACGACCGGATGTTATTGTCTATGCGCGTAGCGCTTACCTACAAGGGATTCTGCTCGCAGGGAAAGAGCACTGGCCCCTTAGGAAAGGATTCGATCCGGATGATCTACTCGCACGTTTGGATCAGTTAGTGACACAATTTGGGCGACAGAATCGCGCCGACCTATGCATCGCCTACTTGCAGGGCGCTTCAATAGTCGACTCACTGGCGATGGGAGTGGAGACGGTATCCCAATTAGAAGATAACCTTCTGCTCGCTATGCTACCTCCGCTTCATTCATCTGAAATGTTAATCGTCGAACATACTTTTAACGACACCCCTGAATGGTTGCTAGACCCGAGTCAGTGGTCCTAGATACGCGTTATTATGAATAGCTTGAAGGGAAAGATAATTCTTTTAACAGGTGCCGCGGGCTATCTTGGCTCGGCTATGGCGCGAGGTTTTGCCCAAGCCGGTGGCTTTGTTTATCTAAACGGTCGTAACCAAGCGAATCTGCAAATACTCTGCGACGAACTCGAAGCAGCAGGAGGTCAAGCGGCGGTGCTACCCTTTGATGTGGTCGACAGTGACGCGGTAGCAGATGCGCTTCAAGTTATCGAGGCAAAACACGGACGCTTGGACGTGCTGATAAATAACGCCTATTACGGTAAAGGTGGCACTCTGGAAGTTTCCACAAATCAGGATTTTACTGAGGCGTATCATGTCGCTGTCACGGCTGCTGCTGGACTCATACGCTCCGCGTTGCCACTGTTACGTAAATCTGCCCATAATGGTGGGTCTGGGGCGTCGATTATTAATGTGTCGTCGATGTATGGTATGGTCAGTCCCGATCTTCGTGTTTACGACACAGCTCAAGGGGCAAACCCACCTTTTTATGGTGCTGCAAAGGCTGCCTTACTCCAGTTAACGCGCTATACGGCTTGCGAACTCGCTAAAGATAAAATTCGAGTGAATGCGCTTTGCCCGGGACCATTCCCTGCACCCTCTGTGAGTGATACGAACCCAGAGTTGATTGATAAACTCACTGCAAAGGTGCCACTCGGCCGAATTGGAATCGCCAGCGAGATTGCCGGGCCTGCGGTCTTTCTTGCCAGCGATGCCGCTTCCTATGTTACGGGTGCCGCGCTGCCAGTTGATGGAGGTTGGACTGCATGGTAAACTCGGAAAAAAGTCTTAAGCCGCTCCTTATCCGTGCCGACGCGGGTGGGTTTACTGGGACTGGCCATGTGATGCGTATGATGGCACTCGCCCAGAGTTACATCCGTCGTGGAGGTGGAGTCGCCATTGCATCTGTTCAATGTCCTGAAAAGTTAGTGCTTCGCCTAAAAGATTCTGGAATCGATCATTATTATATAGATGCCACGAAGCTAGGGAGTGATGAAGACGCAAAAGCTACGTTACGATTGTCGAAAGAACTCGGTGCTAAGTGGGTGGTGCTCGATGGTTATCATTTCAATTACGAATACCAAAAACGTCTAAAGCAATCAGAGCTATCGATTCTCTGCACGGACGATCATGGATATTCAGATCGGTGGTGTTGCGATGCGATTTTGAATCAAAACCTAGATGCGGAAAAAAACATCAAATATGAGAACGATGTGGTGGATTTTAAGCGCTTACTCGGGGCCTCGTTTTGCCTCTTCCGCGAAGAGTTTTTGCAAGCAAATCAGGTTAAAAAGCCTTGGAAGCAAATCGACCGCTTACTCATCACGCTTGGAGGCTCAGATCCTGAAAATGCAACTGCTGCGACGCTACGTCTGCTCAATTCATCGATAGCTCGATCCCTTACGATTCGAGTTTTAGCGGGCGCAGATAACCCGCATGTCGAAGACCTGCGTGCATTTGAAAGTCAGCACCAAATTGAAGTCGTCCAAAATGCCACGAATATGCCCGAGCAATATGCGTGGGCCGATGGGATCATCTCAGCAGGTGGCAGCACTTGCTGGGAATGGCTTTATCTCGGATTGCCAGGTGCCATTGTTACGATTGCGGACAATCAATTGCCGATCGTGAAGGCCCTCGCGGAATCTCGCGAAGCTGCGTTGCCGCTTGGTTGGTTTAACTCATCCACTTTTGGAGCAAATGCGAAGCAACTTTCCAAATGGATCGACACTCCTGCATTGGTTTGTGACGCGCAAGTCGCAGGGCAGCTCATCGATGGTCGAGGGGCAGATCGTGTTGCGGCGCTTTTTAGTCGGCAGTTGAAAGTCGACATTATTACCACTGCGAAAAGTTGGTTGATAGACGATATCCAAGTCTTGCAGCAAGACTTGGAGGCCTTAGGGCATTCAGTCACTGTGGCGACAAAGCCTGAAGCGCTTCGAGAGGGTGATGTCTTACTTATTCTCTCATACTGGGGCTTATTGGATGATGAAACACTGTCCAAGCATGTGCACAATTTGGTTGTTCACGAAAGCGCTCTGCCCGAAGGCAAAGGTTGGTCACCTTTGACTTGGCAAATTCTTGAAGGGAAATCGGAAATTCCGATCACTTTGTTCGAAGCAGTCAAGAAGGTCGATGCCGGCGACATTTATCTGCAAGGCCAAATTCATTTGGAAGGGCACGAATTAATTGATGAGATTCGTTCGCTACAGGCAAAAGTTACTTTTGATCTTTGCCGGGAGTTCGTTGCGCAATACCCGCAGATTGTTGCGACTAAGCAGATTCAGGCCGGCGAAGAAACCTTTTATGCACGACGTGGTCCGAAAGATAGTCGATTAGATCCAGATCAGAGCCTGTTGGATCAGTTCAACCTTCTGAGAGTCGTAGACAATGAGTCCTATCCTGCTTTCTTCAATTATTTGGGGCACCGTTATATTCTGAAGATCGAAAGTGCGGGGGTGAATGATACGGACGCGAATTAAGTTGAACGATTTTATATAAGAACAAAATATACAAATATATGACAATTAGGGAAATAATCACAAATGACCTTTGCCGATCAATCTCCGAGGCAGGTGGCACACTCGATAAAAACGCGATCTCTGACGACTTGGTATTACTTGAGTCGGGGTTGGATTCCATGGGATTCGCGATTCTCGTTGCCCAACTTGAAGACGCTTTGGGATATGATCCATTTGTGCTGATGGAGGAGCCAGTATATCCACAAACTTTAGGGGAATTTGTCGCAATTTACGAAAAGTTTGGCGATCATCGTGAAGGATGAGATTACGCCTCAGCGGCTGGAGGGCTCATTACCTTTGGCAGCGAATAATAATGCTCGTTGGATTTACTTGGAAGAATGTATCCCGGTTCGAAGTGTCCAGCATGCAGTTGCGTGGCAGAAGACTCAAATAGGTGCCCTACGGGGGCGTAAAGTCGCGCTTTGTCCGAGTTCGAATTTCAATGTGGCTTGGCAATTATGCTGTTTAGATGGGCAAGTTGAAGCCATATTGATTCTTCCTTTTGAGCAATCGGCGAGCGTGCACCTGGAGTTATGTCAAAAAGCTGAATGCGACTTCGTCTTGGGTTCACTGGAGGGCTCTGAGATTCCTGAGGTAGAATTTCCAACATATGGTAATGTTATGTGTCGCCATGCCGAAAGCGACACGCCTCCAGTGGTGAGTTCGGCATGTGATACGCATTGGATAATCCCAACATCTGGCACTTCAGGAACTCCAAAATTGGTTGCGCATACATTGGATGGTCTTGTTGGCTCAACCAAGCGGGATATCGAAAAGGGACGAGAGTTCGTTTGGGGGTTACTGTATGATATTGGTCGATTTGCCGGCCTTCAGGTCTTTTTACAGGCTCTCTTGGGAGGGTCGTCGCTTGTTTTTACCGAGCGCGAAGATCCGATTGCTGAAAGAATCGACGCATTGATAAATGGTGGGTGCAACGCGCTATCAGCTACGCCCAGCCTGTGGCGCAAAATACTGATGTTGCCGAATTCTGAAAAATTAGATCTGAGATGGATTACACTAGGGGGCGAAATTGCGAACCAGCACGTATTGAGTAGCTTGAGTAAGCGGTTTTCAGCAGGTCGGATTACTCATGTTTACGCCTCGACCGAAGCGGGCGTCGGATTTTCGGTTCGAGATGGACTCGCGGGATTTCCGGTTCCTTATGTTCAAGATGGAGTAGGGAGTTGTGAACTTCGCGTGGATGAAGTGGGTAAGCTCTGGCTGCGTAAAAGAAGCGCGACACAGCACTATGTCGGCGAGTCAATCGATCTATTGCATTCAGATGGTTGGGTTGATAGTGGCGATATGGTTGAATTATCAGTAGATAGTAATCGATATTATTTTTTAGGTAGGGAAAATGGCACAATCAATGTCGGCGGCTCAAAAGTGCATCCCGCAGTTGTTGAGCAGGTGATTCAAGAAGTTCTGGGAGTGAAGTTCGTAGCTGTTCGAGGCCGAAAGAATCCAATTATGGGAAGTTTGGTTGAAGCAGTTGTCGTTCCCGATTCCGAAGTAGATGAGAGTCTTTTGAGGTCAGAAATTCAGCGTGCATGTCGTGAAAAGCTTGAGCGCTTTCAGCAACCAGCGACAATCTTGTTTGTGGCAGATATTGAGCTCAGTGCCGTAGGAAAATTACAAAGATAAATATAAAAGTAATGAATGAAAAAAAGACAGTTCTTGTTACAGGCGCGACCCGAGGGGTTGGACTTGCCATTGCAGATACCTTGATTCGTAGCGGGTATACTGTCATCGCAACTGGTCGGAAGGAGAGCGCTGCCCTTGCAAAATTGAGAGCTTCAGATCCAATTGCTGCCGAGCGCCTCCGGTTTATGGAATTGGAGTTGGGCGATTTTTCAGAACTACATGGCTTCGTGAAGCGATTGAAGGCCGAGCATGGACCGCTTTGGGGGTTGGTTAATAATGCCGCATTAGCACATGACGGAGTTCTTCCAACACTTCACGAGAAGCATATTGAGGAGACTGTTGCCGTGAATGTAACTGGGACGATATTGTTAACGAAATATGCCCTTCGGACTATGCTGCCTTTGCGATGTGGAAGAGTGGTTAATATTTCGTCGATCGTTGCGCATACAGGTTACAGTGGATTGTCCGTATATGCTGCAACGAAGAGTGCCATGATCGGCTTTACCCGTTCACTCGCCAGGGAGGTCGGAAAAGTTGGAATCACCGTGAATGCAATTGCTCCGGGCTATATGGAGACAGATATGTCAGCTGGCCTAGGTGAGGAACAACTGGCATCAATTCGCAGGCGGTCACCAATTGGTCGGCTTGCACAGCCAGAGGATGTTGCAGGTATGGTTGATTTCCTATTAAGTGAGAAGTCTTCAGGTATTACCGGAGCCACTCATACTGTGGATGCAGGAACTACGGCATAGCATGGTGAAGATTCGTGCATACAAACCTGGCGACGCGCGCAAAATCTGTGAGATGCTTTCCACATACACAGATTATGAGAGGGACGAAGCTTTCTGGCTGTGGATAAACCGGATTTTCCCAGATCAGCCAGCTATTATTGCCGTAGCTGAAGACGGAGATGAGATCGTGGGACATTATGCGATTCTTCCGATTATGATAAATTTTGACGGTAAGCGTGTTTTGGGAGGCCTTGGTATACACGCATTCATTGCGCCACCTGCGAGGACTAAAGTTCCGATTTTTGCGGTTTCCAAATATTGTTATGCGTTGGCAAAAAACGCAGGGATTCGGTTCGTTTGGGGGTTTCCGAATAAAAATTATCGAATAATTCAAGAGAAGGTCGAGAAGTGGTGCTGTGTTGATGTATTCAATGCCTACGAGAAGCAATTGCCCGAGCCTACTAAATTCCAAGGAAAGGGTCGCTTGGAGGAAGTTTCTTTTTCTGATCCAATAGCGATGCTCGTGGTGAATGAATTAGTCGAAAAGGTTTCGGCCCTAGCGAGTATTCAGACAGATGCGACTCTACAATCATGGGTGCGACGGTATCGAATGCATCCTCAAGTTGATTATAGGCTACTTATTTATAAAGAACAGGAAGAGGTGCTAGGTGTTATCGTAACCAAGCGCTATGAAGACCCTACAGGCGGCCAAGTCGTCGGACATGTGTTGGAGTATCGTCTCGTAGAAGACTCCACGGTAGTCGATTTGATCCAAGCGACGGAAAACTATTTTTATGGATCTGGAGTAAGGAAGTCTGTTCTATGGCCAAGCAATTCAGAGTTCAGATGCGGACTTGATTCTCTGGGATACGAATCAACTGGGTTTGATACGTTTTTTGGAGTCAAATTACTGGATCCGGAATTTAAAGATGACTTTGAGGCATTTAAGGATGTGCGAAACTGGAATTTAACTATGGGAATGTCAGATGTGTTCTAAACAAATATCTTTTAAGATGGGCTCCAAGATGATTGGAGACGGGTGTCCTGCATATATTATTGCCGAGCTATCTTGTAATCATCGTCAGGATTATTCGATCGCGGAACGTTCCATTGATGCGATTGCCGCATCCGGTGCAGATGCCGTGAAATTGCAAACTGCAAGACCGGATCGATTGACTCTGGACTGCAACCGGAAAGAATTCATCATCTCTGGTGGGACACCTTGGGATGGTCGGACGCTCTATGATTTGTATTGTGAGACGCAGACTCCATGGGACTGGCACAAGCCGTTGATGGAGCGGGCGCATAGCAAGGGTCTTGATTTTTTCTCATCACCATTCGACGAAGGGGCTATCGAATTTCTTGTGGGTCTAGGCGTTCCAGCGTTCAAGATTGCGTCTTTTGAGGCGATTGACCCTCAGTTGATACGTGCAGCAGCAAAACATCAATTACCTGTTATAATTTCCACAGGAGTTTCGAGCGAAGAAGACATCGAGATGGGCGTCGAGGCATGCCGCTCAGTTGGAAATGAAAAAGTGATATTAACAAAATGCACATCTGCATATCCAGCTGAATTATCAGATGCGAATCTGAGAGCAATTCCTCAGATGAGGAAAAGGTTTAATTGTTCCGTGGGCCTTTCCGATCACACGATTGGCGGATTTGTTGCAGCAGCATCCGTGGCGGTAGGAAGTTGCCTAATTGAAAAGCATTTTATTTTGGATCGGAAACTCGGCGGCCCCGATGCTGGTTTTAGCATGGAGCCACATGAGTTTAAAGAGATGGTTGAGCAGGTTCGCCTGATGGAGGCCGCGCTGGGCAGTAAGGATGTGGGCGTCGGTGGTAAAGCTTCTAGTAATCGCATATTTGCACGCTCCTTGTTTGTTGTTGAAGATATTAAGGCAGGTGAATTACTTAACCCGCAGAATGTCCGGTCCATTCGCCCGGGATATGGATTGCCTCCAAAGGAATTTGATCGAGTTGTGGGATCTCGCGCAAAGGTTGACCTTCAGCGTGGCACTCCACTCGCATGGGAACTCATAGACTAGTATGGCAAAAAGAAATATACTAGTCGTCGCCGCGCATTCAGATGATGAAGCACTCGGCTGTGCAGGCACTATAGCTAAGCACACTTCTTCGGGAGATGCAGTGCATGTGATTTTTCTGACGGATGGTGTCGGATCACGTTCTGAAGCTAATCAAGGTGCGACGGATGCAGTCGCTCGGAACTCAGCTTCAGTCTCAGCGCTTGAAATTTTAGGCGTATCGGAAAGTAATGTGAGCACGTTTGCATTCCCTGATAATGCGATCGATTCCTTGCCGCGATTGGAAATCGTAAAGGCAATTGAAAGCGTCATCTCGAGGGTCCAACCAGAGATCGTTTATACCCATCATGCGGGTGATCTAAATGTGGATCACCGATATGCCTACGAAGCGACCATGACTGCCTGCCGTCCACAACCGGGCTTTTGTGTGCAGGGAATTTATAGCTATGAAGTGCCTTCGAGCACCGGATGGTCTGGTGCTTCTTACGGGCGGCATTTCGTGCCAACTCTCTATATTGATATCTCGGCCTTCTGGGTTCAGAAGGAACGTGCCTTAAATGCATATTACGAGGAGATGCGTGCGTTTCCGCATGCAAGATCAATTGAAGCGGTTAAGGCATTGGCAACCTATCGCGGTAGTCAAGTCGGTTTGCCCGCAGCAGAAGCCTTTGTAGTCGAGCGGATAATTGAGCGATGACCAGCATATGGTCATCACTGTCTTTGATCAGGCGTTTAGCTCCAGTTTTCTTAGGATTCATCACTTAGAATAGATAATGGAAAATCTACAAAAATATTCACAGATCGTGTTTTTTACACGTAATCCACATTATAGCCATCATTTGGCTTTGGCGGAGAGGATGAGCGCAAATTTCCCGAAAGAGAAAATGATTTTTGCTACTTTTTTCTCTAAGGCTGCCGCTGCTGTTGAGAAGGCTGGATATAAAGTGTTTTATATTCCTGGAGAGTTAAGGAAGTATAAATCAGTTAACCCAGACCCAGAAGTCATTCGGCGTGTGGAAAAGGAAATCAGTACTTTCGACTCAAAATTAAGTCTTGATATTATGCTCGCGAGTGAACGTTTTCTTCCGAAGAGGAAAAGTGAGCATAAACAGTTTTGTTGGCAGCATATTGCTGTTCTTGATCAATTAATTAAGCCGGGTACTCTAGCTATGAGTTCCATGTTTGATCATTTTGTTTATTGGCTGGCGGGTACATTAACCAATTCTCGTAAAGGTGCCTACTTCGCCTTTAATGCCTGTGGAGTACCAGCGGGCTCGATGGCCTTAAGGACTCCATGGGAAGCTTGGGAGGGGCCAATTAGTCGAGACGCGAATGCATGTTGGGAGGACACGAAAGTTAAGCTCTTCGAGCCTGTTGAGAAGCGGATTGATTATATGGGGCCGATGCTGAAACGGCCTCTGCTTCGTGATAATTTGCGTTTATATTTTAGAAATGTATTTAAATATGACCGTAAAGATGGGCGAATGGGCAGTTATTTTTCATATTATCCAAATCTTTATGGTTTTGTTAAAGGTTGGTTCGTCGCAAAATACAGGCAGAAGGCTTATCATGAGCCAGAGTATGATATTCATTCGTTGAGCGACCTAAGGAAGCTCGGCGAGTCAAAATGTATTTTCGTCGCATTGCATATGGAGCCAGAGGCCACCATTCTCATGTATTCTCCTTGGTTTCAAGATCAATATGAGCTGTGCTCTGAGATCAGAGCATGTCTGCCCAAAGAGGTGCCGATTGTGATCAAAGAGAACCCCAAGATGAGAGGGAAGCGGCCCCTCGATTACTATCACCGATTGAGAGATTTGGGCAACGTGCACCTTGTAGCTCCGACTGTGCCAGCAGTACCTTTAATGCAGGAGAGTAAGGCTGTGGTTTCACTCGCTGGAAATGCATGCCTCGAAGCCGTCTTTATGAGTATTCCTTCAATTGTAATCGGTTGCCCTCCTTTTAGGCATATTCTATCAGATTCAGATTTTTCGGGTGAAAAGGGATTGGATAAATCGAGACTAAGCGCTTGGTTGAATGATCCTAAGTGCGCTACTCCGGAAAATGTCTCCGTAGAGTGGGCGAAATGGGTGCGAGGAACATTAGACGCCGAGTCTCTTCCCATTTGGCAGGGAGAAGAAAGGCATATCAACTCAACTCCAGAAAATTTGGATAAATTTATCGATTATATGGATTTTTGCTCAGCCAAAGTATTTGAATGAAGTATTTAAAACTTAACACCTTTAATCTACTAGCTCTCGGATTGTTGATTTTCTTCGGAGGGACGCTACTGGCTGCGGCAGGTGCTGGAACTCTTTTGTGGTTGCTTGTGCGATTTTTTGCAGCGGTGCTTTTCTTTTTTGCAGCTTGGCTCGGATTTCTTCGCCATAATATGCCTCCGGTGGGGCGCCGTTACTTTAAGCTCTATGTTGGCTTACTTGCTTATGTCACGGTTTTGACGCTGCCTAATTTGGCGGGCACTTGGGGGTATTTAGGGTACCGAGCGGCGCTTGCGGGCGATGTGATTACCTATGGTTTATTTGCTTTTGGCTTGGCTTTGTTCGCGCTGAGCGGGAGTCAAGTAATTGCTATCTTTAAACTACTTTTAGCCCTGTGTTTCGGTCTATTCGTTGTATTGATACCCTTGTTGGATCCGTCGGCGGTTGGAGCCGCTGGTTCGCGCAATGACGCCTTGAGCGTTGCCGGACTTGGCGAGAGCCGCCATGTGTATCACTTTCAAATGGGAATGGCAGTTATTTTTCCTTATCTGCTGTTGAGTGGTTTTGCAATTCCACTGCACGCTATTTGGCGTGCGGTGCTTTATATCACGCCCGCGTTCGTTTTGATGATTTCCCTCTATTATTCCAAAAGGGCCTTACTTCTGGATCTCTTGGTTTGCATGGCGCTGCTCTATGGGGTGGTTGCCATGTTCTCCACGCATTTTGCCGGTCTCAAAAAGTTCAAATTGTTAGGGATTACCGCACTTTTAGGGGTTTTGCTTGTCTTGGCAGGGATCACCTTTGGTAAGAACTTGCATGTTGTTACCGAACGATTGACGGGGCGATTTGATGAACTTACGGAGTCTCTGGGTGAGGTGGACCGTGTTGTAGAAGCTCAAAATTATTGGTATCTAGTGGGCCCTATTCGCCGGGTGACAGGTGCTGGATCGATGTATTTTCATCAGGCCAGTACCGAGTTACCCAAAGGAACTTTGCACATCGGCTGGTTCAATTTATACCATAAGGGAGGGCCGCCCTTTGTGTTATTTGTGGCTTATATATTCTTCACGAATTTTGTGCAGGCATTTCGATTTAGGCGGCGGCCTTCATTTGCCGTGGGCGCGACGCTGCCGATCATGTGCGCGATTTCTCTGATGCACTCGACGGTATTTGGCTCATTGCACGGGACCTTTGCATTTGTGTTGGCGCTCTTTCTTTACCCCGTCTTGTTTTCTCTAGAGAGCAATGGAGGGCTTCCCGGGGCCCATGCGGGCCATGCCGGGCAGCCACAACGGCCCCATCCTGCAGGTTTTCGGCGAAGGTTCTAACTTTGAACTAGGCATGCACAGAATCGTAAATGAAATCATTCATTAAAAACAACCATTTTCCTCAACACTTAGTCAGGCTAGTCGACTTCGTTCGGCGGGAGTTTTCAGGTTTACTGGGTACATGTGCTTCGAAATTCATTCTCGCCTGCCATGGATGTCGCATCGGTGCTAATTTTCGAGTTTATGGACGCATTATCACGCAGATTTCAAATTGGTCGTCTGTGACAATTGGCGATAACGTGGTGCTGATTTCTAGGCGTAAAAGCAATCTGTCTGGGATCACGCACCCGACGACCTTGCAGACGATGCAAGATGGACAAATTAAAATAGGTGATAATGTCGGTATGTCGGGGGCAGTGCTTTCTGCTCGAACATCTATCCGTGTGGGGGCATATACTAAGATTGGTGTGAATGTCAAAATTTATGATCATGACTATCATTCACTCGACTATTTGCACAGAAAAGATGGTGCGATGGATAAGTTGAACGTCCGTTCACGGGAGGTTGTTATCGGGGAGGACGTGTTTATTGGCGGGCACTCTATTATTCTTAAGGGCACTCGCGTTGGAGATCGCTCTATCATTGGCGCAGGATCCGTTGTGGCTGGTCTTAATATCCCTCCTGATTCTAGGGTAGCGGGCAATCCCGCCAGAATTATTTAACTTATTATCATTCGATCAGCTTCACTGCCTGTAGCTTTTTGAATTGAAAAATACTATGAAAATAATATTTCACCATGTCCCCAAAGCTGCCGGGTCAACTTTTTCGGCTTCGTTGTATTGTCATTATAAGCCCAATGAAGTGTTTCGTGTGAGTGCAAAGACCAAGTTTGAAAGGCTTTCAATGCTTGAGAGTTTGCCTCAGAGTTGTAAGGTTAAACTAAAGCTGTTGTTAAGCCATATGCCGTTTGGTGCACATCGAGTTGTGGGAGACGATTGGCATTATTATTCGATTGTTCGAGATCCTGTGAAGCGGGTTGTTTCACTATATAGATATATCCTTGCTGAACCCTCGCATTATTTGTATGACGTTTGTAGTCAAGCTGGATCAATCGACGAATTCATCAATCTCCCAGCAGCGAAAGAAATGCGGAATGAGATGACTCGTTATTTCCTCTATCCTGAGCAAATGGATGAGGATGAAACGGTTCAAGATTGCCATTTGGCTTTAGCGATTGAGAATATTGAGAAGCATTTCCCCTCAGTAGGCCTTCTTGAGCGTTACGATGAGTCGATGGTATTGTTTAGTTTGGTCTTTAAGCATAGCCCGTTATACTATTTGCGACTGAACAAAACTTCAGGGACCCCTCGTCCGTTAAGTGACCTAGATAAGAAAGCTTTAGCAGAGGCGAACAGTGTGGATGTGAAGTTATACAAATATTTACGCGAGCGATTTGAGCGGCAAATTGTGACAGAGGGAATCAAGATTCCTGAAGATATCGAAAGATTCCAGACTCAGAATAGTATCTACGGCAAAGCTCTATTTCTTCTTCGTATCTTTATGTTTAAGGCTAGAGAAAAGGTCCTTTGAAAGTGCAAATTACTATGAAGAAATCTGATCAATTGAAAATTTCAATAGTCATCCCGTCTTATAATCAAGCGCAATACTTGTCTGAGTGCCTTGAGAGTATTGTGTCACAGACCTATAAGAATTATGAAATAATTGTAATTGATGGTGGGTCTCAGGACGGTTCCGTTGACGTCATCAAAAAATATTCGGATAAGATTAGTTATTGGCAATCTGAGAAGGATGGAGGACAGACCAATGCCATCAACATTGGTTTTTCACATGCAAGTGGGGATATCTTCGCTTGGTTGAATTCCGATGATCGTTATCGACTCGATGCTTTTGCTCTAGCGGTCGAGCAATTTAATAAATCCTCCGATTTAGACCTATTGTATGGGGATCAAGGACTGATTGATTCTGAGGGAGTGCATTTGGGGATGATTAAGTGTATCCCCTGTTTTTCTCATCTTGCAAAATTCGGAGGGGTCGGGTTCCCGCAGCCCAGTACATTTTTTTCAAAGAAGGCTTTTCAGGCCATTGGAGATCTTCGAGAGGAACTAGAGTATCAGATGGATACGGAATTCTTTTTGAGATTTGTGCGCAATAAGATGGTGATTAAACCTCTTTATGTATGTTTAGCAGATTTTCGATTACATCCAGACAGTAAGACTGTGCGCACCGATCGAGCTGTTTTTATGGAGGAGAATTTTCGCTTGAGAGAAGCATTTCTTCCAAAGCCTTTCAAGCATCCGCAGATTTTGAATATAATGAAATGGATAACTCGGATTGAGGGATATCTCATACGCTCATTGCTTCGAGGGATCCATCAACCATTTAAAGGAACAACTAACTAACTAATTAACTAATTAACTAAGAAAAATGAATACAATAAAATTAATACGAATTATCGGAGTCCCAAATATACCAGGGGACCCCAGCTTGTGCAATAAGGAGAATGTAAAAGAGCTCTATGAACTCGCATTTGAGAATCGAGTGGAGTTACTTTTTCTAAAGGCAATCGAGGGCTCTGATGCCTGGAGTGAGGAATATGCAACCAAGTACCAAGAATTGTCAGAACGATCTAGGTTAACAGAAGAGATCGGTGTTGACTGTTCTAAAGTATTACAGGCTGCAAATGTAAAGCATGTGATTTTCAAGAGCTTTAAACCTTATCCCGCGACACCGAATGATACAGATGTCGTCTGCCTCGGGCCTGAGGAAGATTATCAGAGGGGTGAAAAAGCGCTGACCGATTCTGGTTACAAGGTAATCGGAGTAGCTCCAATGCAAACACTCATGTATCATCCCAGTGGTGAGGGCAAAGTGTCATCGAAGAAAGCTGGCGGGACTTATTATGTAGATTTCTATCGTGGAGTGGCAGTGGATTACTATGAGTATATGAACAAGTGGGATTTGATCCCTGAGATGTTTTCGCAAGAAAGGAATGGTCAGTTGGTTTGGGAGTGTAAGCCAGAGTTAGAGTTGGCTGTGGTGCTCTTTCATAATGTGTTTCCAGAACGTACCTTTCAGTTAGAGCATTTTTATCTAACGCTCTATGCATGTTCGAACCCGAAGTTCTCGACTGATCATTTAATCAAGGTATCAAAAAACAGCCATCTTCTGTTTGCCTTACGCTATAGTTTGTCACTGGTTGAAGTGCTCCATGAGGAAGCGTTTGGAACAAAGGATTCAGATATGACTGCCGTACTTGACGAGATCGGACGTTCCCATGCTGCAGCGAAACGCCTTAAAAAATGCTCGTATCATTTGACTTTCAATTTTAGTGGTCTGCAGTTCTGGTTGGTATTCTGTTCTAAGCTCGCTGATGGGTACTCTCGTAAGGCGCTCCTCCGGCAGATTTGGTACATGAAAAATCCGAAATTCTTCATGGAAGCCGCTAAGGCCGCTTGGGTTCGCACATTTAACAAAGAAATTTATGAGCACCAGTAAGCGAAAAAAAATACTCCTCATCGGAGACCCCTACGGGAATCAAGATGAAGGTATGAAAATAGCAACTAGCTCCTATCTGAAATATCTGCAAAAATATTATCAGGCGCAGTTAGAGGTGGCCTGTGTCAACGCGAAGGAAGCATTACGGTTTTGGAAAAGGCGGCCTGCCTACATTCATTTCTGTCATGGCCCGAGTATTAAAACTTTTGTGTTGGGTGTGATGCTCAAGGTGCTCTATCCTGGAGCACGGCAAGGCTATAGCTTTATCCACCCATCGATTGAACCGGATTCGGTTGGCTTGCTTAAGCGATTAGGACGTTTCGATGCCTTTGGTCCATCTGAAAAATATTTGGATCTATTGGCTCAAACGAAGGCAAATTGTATTGATCTGCCCTTGGGGGGAGTGGATTTAGACAAATTCACCCTCTCAAGTAGCCCGGAGAGCCTGAAGCTAAAGAAGCAGCTGCAAGTCGATGGCAAACCCGTGATTTTACATTGTGGGCATTTGAAGAAGAGCCGCAATTTGCAAGCACTCTTGGCACTGGTCGATGAGTTCTCAGTCGTCCTCATTGTTAGCACATCGACTCCTCCGGATTTTGAATTGAAGGCTGAGCTGGAGCGAGGTGGTGTTCGAGTCATCCACGAATTCATCCCGAACATTGCCGACTACTATAATGCGGCGGATGTATATCTATTTCCGGTTCTATCGGAGCATGATGCGATTGCGCTTCCACTGAGTGTGCTCGAAGCGATGTCTTGTGGGCGTCCCGTTATCTCGACTCCTTTCGGCTTGTTGCAAAAGTACATCCCAGGAGGTTTGGGGATCTCGTTTACAGAAGATTTGAGTCCTTCTAATTTGAAGTCTCTTTATACGGATATGAAGGATACGAGCAGCGAGGAAATTCGTAAGCGCGTGACGCATCTTTCATGGAAGCAGATCGTCAAGCAGCTCGCGGATGTGTACTTAAAATGATGAAAGTTGCTGTATATGGCGTCGATGGTGCAGGTAAGACCACGCTCTTGTCGGCCCTGGAATCTAAGCTCGTGAAGGATGGTTTCACCATAGTAAGGAATCATTGGCGCCCTTATAATATTAAGCCGAGGACGATCACGCAAACAGATCGGCCTCACGAAATTCAGCAAGCGGGGCGGCTGAAGTCGATTGTCAAAATTTCGGCTTACTTCTTTGATTTTTTTATGGATGGGCTGCGCCGCCGATTTTCCAAAACTGATAAGCGGACTATTGTTTTTCATGAGCGCGACTTTTACGACTGTACCTTCGACCCCCGTCGCTATGGGTTGTCGGCAGGTCGTGATTTCGCTCGGTTCTTAGGCCGATTTCTACCGGAGCCTGAATGTGTGGTACTACTCTATGGAGACGCAGAAATCATCCAGAAGCGAAAAAACGAAGTGGAGCTGGGAGAACTGACCAAGTCAATTGACCGGCTACTCGCGGCTAAAAAGTATTTTAACAAGCCGGTTCTCTTGAAGACGACATCGCTCTCATTAGAAGAATGCGTCGATTCGCTTAATGAGGAAATCCTGGCCCGAATCAGTAATTAAATGAGCCCTCGTAAAATAATTTTCATATATGCCGACCCACCTGGTTTTTCGGGGCAACGCAGCGCAGCCGAGATCGTGGCCAAGGGCTGCCAAGCGCGCGGGGATACTTGTGAAATTCTCAAAGTTCCCACTGCCAACCGCATCGGCGGGCAGAAAATAACTTGGGTCTTCGGTTTTGCTTGGGGGCTTTGGCTGATTATTTGGGCGGCTCTAAGGCAGAGGTTCATGGGGCCTGCACTCGTTTATTTAACCTGTGGTCAGACTTTAACGGGATTGATTCGTGACGGGCTCCCCTTTGTGGTGATTCAACTTTTTAAGAAGAAGAGATCCATTCTCTCCTTGCATGGCAGTAATTTCACGCGATGGGAGAAAAGCTCGGTCAAAGCCTATTTATTGCGGGCATTGATCGCGCAGAGTCAGATCGTGACAGTGCTCGGGAACTCTCAAAAAAAGGCCCTACTAAACCTGCAGGTTCCTGAGTGTAAAATCAGGGTAGTGCCGAATACTTGCACGATCGAAGTGCTTTCCGATGAGTTTGTGACGCAGAAGCAAATGCTCCCCGAGTCAGAGCCGCTAAAGATATTATATCTCAGTAGTTTAATTAAGAGTAAGGGGTATCCGCTATTTTTGGAGTCGCTCGAGCGTCTTGCGCAAACTCCGGGCCGTTGTATCGAAGCCGTATTGTGCGGCAGTATCATCATCAGCGAGTATCAGGATTTTCCGTCAGTCGAAGTGGCGACCGAGTTGGTCGAGGCAAAAGTCGATAGGATCAACGCCTCGCAGCGCTGCCGTGTGCAATGGGTGAAAGGGGCCTACGGTGAAGAAAAAACTGCCTTGTTTGAGGAGGCACAACTGTTTGTTTTTCCTACGCTTTACCCAGTCGAAGCACAACCATTAGTCCTGCTCGAGGCAATGGCGTCGGGCGGGGCAATTATTACAAGCCAGATTGGTGAGATATCGACGATACTTAACCAGAGTGATGCTGACCTGCTCACTGATGTAAGCGTCGATTCAGTCTCGACGGCAATCGATCAGCTCATTCAAAATGATGATGAGCGCCTGCAATCGGCACTCCGTTGCAAGCATCGTTTCGAGCGAGAGTTTGCCTTAGCGCCCCATCTTGATCTTTGGGCTAAATTATTTTCGGAAGTTTCTTAAACTTGAGTATGCACAGGCTTTTAGTCGTATCTGAATTATACTATCCAGAGGAAACTTCCACTGGGTATTTTCTGACGGGCATTGCGGAGGGCATTCAAGCGCGTGGTGACTTCGAGGTGCGTGCCTTATCTGTGGAGCCCACCTACAGCAAGCGGGGCGAGACGGCACTAAAAGATGAGGTGCGCGCAGGCGTCCACATCCACCGATTATCGGCTCCCATCGGGAATAAAAATAAGCTACTAGGGCGCTTGTGGAATATGCTCAGCCTGACTTTTAGGATGGGGTTTGCCCTCGGCTTTGCCATTAAGCGTAACGATTATGTTCTAGTTGTCACGAATCCTCCAAGTTTACCTTTGTTAGTCGGCTGGATCGCGCGATTGAAGGGGGCTCATCCTGTATTATTAATGCATGATGTGTATCCAGATGTTTTAGTGCCTACGGGCTTTACCACTGAAAAGAGTCTGATCTACCGGGGAATTGATCGCTTGCAGCAGCATATGCTGCGACTGATGAGCGGCATTGTGGTGCTGGGGCGGGATATGAAGAAGAGGGTCGCTCGTAAGTGCCCGCATGTTCATGCAAATTTTAGTATTATCCCGAATTGGGGCGACGTGGAGCAAATTACACCGAATGGCCGCAGTCAGAATCCTGTGAGAGCGCAACACGGCCTAGAGGGTAAGTTTATTGTCCAATTTTCTGGCAATTTAGGGCGAACTCATGGTTTGGAGGATGTCGTTGAAACCGCCAAGCGCTTATTAGAGAATCAGAGGATATGCTTCTTGATATTTGGTTGGGGGGCGGGTCGCGATTGGTTGGAGGATCAAATCCACAAACATCAATTGGACAATGTCTTACTCCTGCCGCCATGCCATAAAGACGAACTGGGAGACTATCTCAACGCCTGCGATTTATTTTTTATGCCCTTCAAAGACGCGATGGAGGGAATTTCAGTGCCTTCGCGCATGTATAACGTGATGGCTGCTGGAAATGCTTTTCTTGCAGTCACCTCAGATCAGTCGGAATTGGCCAAAGTGGTTAAAGAAGAGAGGATTGGCTATGTCGTGGCTCCTAAAGATTTAAAGGGAATGCAGCGCTGTATCGAACAAGCGCTGAATGATCCTGAACGGCTCGCCGAAATGCGTCTGCGCTCTCGTAAGGCTGCTCTTCACCAGTATACGCAAGCGCATGTAGTCAATGCTTATAACAACCTGTTCAATGATTTAGCGCAGCAACCGAAGAGTTAATGATGTTAACCGATAAAGAAAATTTGGGAGTGATTGTGACCGGCGCGACGGGCTGGATCGGGCGAAATATTTGCCAGTATTTGCAGCAGTTGAATTGCCGAGTAATCGCTTGCGATTTGCGTGAGCAAGCTGGGCCGTGGGACGATTTTATTACGCTCGACATCAGTCAAGACTCTGGCTTGCCCGACTGCGACACCTCTAATCGCCACTTCCCCCAAGGCGTGTCTTATGCGCTGATTCACTGTGCGGGCTATGCGCACAGAGCAGTCGAGACGGATGAAGAGATCAAACGCTTTTGGGCAATCAATGCGGAGGGTACCCGACGCGTGCTCGAATGGGCGAGTGCCATAAAAGTGCAGAAGTTTGTCTATTTAAGCTCGATTGCTTTTTACGACTGGAGCGTGCCTGAAGTCAATCAACCCTTGGTTGAAGGATCGTTGTTGTCTGGCAAGACGGATTATGCGAAATCCAAATTAGCTGGTGAGAATTATGTCAAAGAGAGTTCTCTAGACACTCGGATCGTTCGCTTGGCGACGGTATTTGGCGACGGCGATATTGCTAACTTCTCCAAGCTGGCAAAGGCACTGAAGAACAAGCGTTTTATTTTGCCCGGTCAAGGTGCGGCAAAAAAGAGTGTGATCTCAGTTGCTATGGCGAGTCGCTGCATCGCTGAGTTCGCTCTGATCAAAGATCCTAAGCATAAGCTGGTGAACTTAGGGCTCTCAAAAGCTCCTACGCTAAAAGAGATCTGTGAGGCTTATCACTGCTCATGTGGTTTTCCGCGGCCAATCTTATTCCCTTTCGCATTTTTGCGTTTCTTTGCTTTGTTCGGCGACTTGGCGGCAAAGCTCAAACCGAACTTCCCGCTGACAAGTCTTAATGTGCAAAAGCTGAAATCGTCGACATGGGTCGATTGTTCTAAGGCGGGCGAACTCTTTCCGGAGCTTGCGGATACGACCTTTGCAGATGCTTTAGAGCAGTCCAAAGGCTTTTATCGCGATGTTTGAGTCAGTGTATTTGAGATGAGCACGGAATTAGTTCTACTAGACCCAGAAACGACTGGGCATCACCGTGAGTATCTGATGCATCTGGGGCAGTCGTTGTCCCAGCATGAATCCAAATCGATAAGCCATTTTTACGTTCATCAGACGGTCAAGGAAGAACTCGATGCTGTGTATGCCTCGCATGCGACCTTGCGCATCAAAGCGATTCCTGCGGATCTGATGGACCGTTCGGCGCAAATTAAGTATGTGCTAAAGCGATTTGAGGGGCGAGCTATTCGGTTGTTCTTTCCTCGTCTAAATTCCTATTTGAAACCACTTCTTGGCCTCGCTGATCCGATTAAGCGAGATCTAGGTTGCGTCAGTGGCATCTGGTTTGGGCCTCAGTCTGCTGCGCTAGTATATCCCGGCGGAGGACTGTTGAAGAAACTAGCTGGCTACCTCGAATTGTTTCGACTTAGGCGATTACGCAATGAAGTCGGTCTTCGGAAATTGTATGTGCTAAACGATACGCTAACTTCTGATCTTATGGCGCGAAAGTTACTGCTGGAGGAAGGAGTTCAATCGCTTGCAGATCCGCTTCCCCGTTCGGTTTCTTCGGGTAGCTGTTCGCAGATTCGAAAAGAGTTGGGGATCGCTCCGGATGCGAAAGTATTTGGGCTGCTTGGGGCTCTTCGTGAAGGGAAGGGCGTCGAGGAGACACTTAATGCTTTTGCTGTATGGCAGCCTGCGACTGTAGTGCCGCCCGTGTTGCTGATCTCTGGGCAGCCTCAGCCAGCGTTTTTGGGAAAATTCGAGGCGCTAGTAGTGACATGGTGGACCCAAGTTACGAAGGTGAAGTTAGTCTGTCGTAGTGAGTATTTAGACGAGAAGGCCTTTCGCGATTACGTGGATTTGTGCGACTTTGTACTGCTTCCTTACCGGAATGCATTTGGCTCTAGTGGATTACTCGGACATGCTGCAAATGCAAAACGCCCTGTTCTATCGACTCGCAATGGCTTGCTTGGAGATCTTGTGCAGCAGTACAGTCTTGGTGGAGTTTTTGATGCGACGAAAGTCGATCACTTTTGTCGTGTATTGGACCAAGCTAGTGGGGGCCATATTTGTATGGATGCTCAGCTGGCAGAGTCTTATCTGTCGAGGAATTCTGTAGGTGCTTTTGTTGATTCTATTGGTCAAGGAGAATTAGCCAATCATGTCTAGTGGGCCGGATTTTTTAGTGATTGGAGCGCAGAAGTCTGGGACGACATGGTTGGAGAAAAACCTTGGGGCGCACCCGGAAATTTGCACGCCTAAGCATAAGGAACTTCATTTCTTTGATAAGCAGGACGTCTTCCAGCGTGGTCAGGCTTGGTACGAAGATCAGTTTGATCGGAGGCAAAAGGATCAATTAGCCGGGGAGTTTACGCCCAACTACTTTTGGCTTCCGAGTTCTAAAGAAGAGGCAAGCGAGTCAGGTCAGTTGTCAAGCATTGCAAGACGAGTGCAGGAGCGATATCCTGAAGTGAAGCTAATTATCGCGCTGAGGGATCCTGTTGATCGTGCGAAATCTGCGTATTATCATCAGATTCGTGCTCGTCGAGTGAAGCCAGATGAGACGTTGTCTGAGGTGCAGCACAAATACGGTATTGCCTCGATGGGGAACTACGCAGTTTGCTTGGAGGAGTGGTTGGATGCTTTCCCTCGCGAATCTTTTCACTGTGTTGTTTACAATGATATTGTCCAAGAGCCGTTAGAAACAATTCAAGCGGTCTATCAGTTTTTAGGTGTCGATGCTGACTTTGTTCCAAAGGAGATCACCCGCCGCCGTAACCGATCGAATAGTCATTTTTTGCTGCGAATGAATCATGTTGCACCGTATCTGGGGCGGCTGATTCAAAAATACTACCCGACTTTTGGTAGCCACTGGACTCGGTTTGAAATTGAAGTCAGTATGGATGATTTATCTGCATTGCGAGATTACTATAGGGAAGATTCTGATAAACTGGAATCGCTGTTAGGGCGGCGACTACCCTGGACTTAATTTTCAGTAAGATTCATCACGATGAGGACAATTATAGCTTATCCGGCTTTTAAGAGTGAGAAGACGAATCCATACCAAGCTTTGCTATATCGTGAGATGCAGAAGCTAGGTTGGGAGGTGTTGGACTTTGATGCCGCCTTAAGAAGTGGCCTGCGTGCCGACGTGATCCATCTTCACTGGCCTGACGGCTTTGCCTTTCATCGAAGTTTCACCAAGTCGTTAATCCGCGTTGGGTTGCTGCTTTGCGTTCTGAAGTGGTATCGATTTCGTGGTGCCAAGATCGTCTGGACAATTCATAATCTGAGATCGCATGAGCGCTTTCATCCAAAACTTGAAGAGTGGTTCTGGCCTCAGTTTTACCGAGTCTTGGACGGTTGGATCGCTCTAAATCATTTTACGGAAGAGCAAGTGAAGGACATTGTGCCCATGCGTTCTTTGCCGAGAGCGATCATTCCGCACGGCCTTTATCCCGCACACACAAATGTGAGTACATCCGAGCCTCCTAATCGTGGCAAAAGCCAGCTCTTGTTTTTCGGTAAACTTAGGCGATACAAAGAGATTCCTTTGCTCTTGAAAGTGTTTGGTGAGTTGGAAGACGATTCGGTGGAATTAGTCATCGCCGGCCAATGTCATGAACCCCAATTGTCGAATTATATTAGAGAAAAGAAGCCCGAGCGTGTGAATGTCTTGGAGCGTTTTATTCCGGATGATGAACTCGGACAGCTCATTTGCTCAGCCGATGCGGTGATCGTCCCATATTATAAGTCTTTGAATTCTGGAGTGATTTTTCTGGCGTTGGCTTATGGTAAAACTGTGATCGCTCCAGCGACACCTGTCTGCCGCGAAATATGTGACGATTTCGGCGTGTCTCAGGTTCGCCTTTATGAGCCGCCACTTTCTGCTGATAAATTGCAAGCTTGCTTAGAGTTGCCGTTTCGAAGTCAGGAGATTGCCGATGATTTGTTGAAGCGTTATGGGTGGCCGAGCATTGCCGAGGCGCATGACAAATTTATAAATGAACTGAAGTCTACTAAACGATGAAGCGAATTATCTTTGTTGCGTTGACTGTAGATGAGAAGCTCGGAGGCATCGCCCGTTCTGTTCCGAGGTTGGCGTCTGCCGTACAAAAGTCATACACTGGCGAGGTCTTCCTGATTGCTCCTCGTTCTGATCAGATGATGATTCCTTCAGGCCTAGAAGGAAACGTTGTGATTTGCTCTAGCTCTAGCGAGGTGAAACGTAAGCTTCGCGAGTTGACCGATTGCTCTGCTAATGTGGATTTCGTTTACCATGCTGGTATGTGGACTGCTCTAAATCATTTTGTGGCTAAGCACTGTCGTAAGATTGGCATACCTGTTGTGGTTTCAATTCGGAGCATGCTGGATCCTTGGGCGTTGAACTATCATAAGTGGAGGAAGCGGCTTGCATGGGAATTATATGCTGAAAAAGATCTACTGTCCGCGTCCCTAATTCATGCCACTGCTGCGATTGAAGCAGGCTATGTTCGAGATTGCATTGGCGATCATGTTCCGATCTGTATTACGCCGAATGGAGTCGATTTAAAGCTTGGGCATAAAAGCCGCGTAGGAAGCACCCGTAGAATATTATTTTTATCGAGAATTCATCCTAAGAAAGGAATCATAGATTTGATCGAGGCGTTCGGCATGATTGAAACTGCCGGGTGGGAACTCGTCATTGGAGGTAACGACGACAGTAATCATTTGAGGGATTGCCAAAAAGCTGCAGCACAGCAAAGGAACTCGAGTGATATATATTTTATCAACTCTGTCCGAGATGAGGATAAGTGGAATCAGTATGCGAGCGCTGATTTATTTGTCCTCCCAAGCTATTCAGAGAATTTCGGGATTGTTGTAGGAGAAGCTTTGGGGAGTCATTTGCCTGTAATTACCACCAATGAGACACCGTGGGACCAGCTTGGTAGTATGGGGTGTGGTTGGTGTATCGAAACCGGGGCCGACTCTCTCGCTCCCGCATTACAAAATGCTGTCGATCTAACGGATGGAGAGCGTGCCGCCATGGGAGCTCGTGGGGCGCAGTGGATCCGCGATGAGTTTGGTTGGGATGAAATTGGTTTTCGTTTTGTGGTCGAGCTGAAGAAGTGTGGCTTGCTATAGTCTGGTGTGTCGAACGGCGCGAATTCTCTAATGTGTAGCGGTATGGTAATCTGGATCATAAACCCATTTGATGATATCCCTGGGGAAGGTAAGGCGCAGCGTTATAATACCTTGGCACGTGTCCTCGCCGAGAAAGGGAATGAGGTTGTTTGGTGGAGCAGCGATTTTTCGCACCGTCGCAAAGTTAAGAGAGAGATGCCTAACTTTGAGATGCCATTTGAATTTCGTTTAGTTTCTACGCCTTCGTACCACAGTAATGTAGGCCTTCGTCGGATTAGAAATCATTGGAGCTTCGGGCGGAACTTAATTAAAGATGCGTGTCGGGGAATTCAGAGCGGCAGGTTGAAAAAGCCGGATGTCGTTTTTGCCAGTATGCCACCGATGGAGGGCGCGATCGCAGCATTGCGCCTTAGAGAGCTTTACGGCTGTCGCGTGGTAACCGATATTATGGACATGTGGCCGAATACGCTGTTACAGGCGTTGCCCTCCAGCCTAGCGCCTCTTGGAAACATATTGCTACGACCGTATCGGAAAATGCTGAGGCGAGCGTGTGCAGAATCTGATGCGATTAGTGCGCAGTCTCATGCATTTGCCAGTTTTGCTATCGAAAATGGGGCCAGCTCATCCGTGTATGTTTGTTATTTGGGAGCAGATCCCAGCGAGGGAGCCCTAAGAATCGCTGATTCTGAACATGATTTACTACGTCTGATTTACATCGGGGCGATGGGCAGATGCTACGATTTAGAAACAATCATTGAGGCTCTTTGCCTATTAAAGAAGCATGGAATCGGAGTTGAATGCGTCTTTGTTGGAGACGGTGATAAGCGGTCTAAATTGGAGATGAAGAATGCCCAAGGAGTTCGATTTACGGGGTTTCTCGGCCCTGAGGATTTGTCTGCTGAACTCAAGAGCGCTGATCTAGCGCTCGTTCCTTTGTTTTCTGAGTCTGGCGTCGCAGTTCCGTATAAAGTGGGTGATTACCTGGCTCATGGTTTACCTTTGCTGAGCACGATTGACGGTGAGTTGGGTGATTTAATTCGGGAGTATACTTGCGGTGCGATTTATCCTGCTGGAGACCCTCAAGGTCTAGCGGATGTAGTTCGGTTATACGCGCAAGATTCGGATCGATTGAAAAAAGAAAAATTTCAAGCACAACGCCTCTTCGAAGCTGCTTTTAATCGTGATAAGACATATCAAGAGATTGCGAATTGGCTGGAAGGCCAAGCACATCTCAAAGTTTAATTGCTTAGATTTAGGAATCTGTTGAGTTTTTATTAAAAGAATTTTTATATTATGAATATCATGAAAATTGTCGGGCGGACTCGTCCCTTGTTTGATGCGGATGTAGCCGCACGCGAAGCAGAACTCAAAGAACGCATTTCAGGTTCTCGGATCTTGGTCATCGGTGGAGCTGGCACGATCGGGCAAGCGGTGGTTCGTGAGCTGTTCAAGCGTGATCCCCGTGCACTCCATGTCGTGGATATCAGTGAGAATAACTTGGTCGAGGTGGTGCGAGATATCCGCAGCACCTTGGGCTATGGCAGCGGTGATTTTCAGACGGTCCCAGTCGATGTCGGGAGCCGCTATTTTGATGCCTTCGTAGAGTCGCAGAAGCCTTACGATTATATCTGTAATCTATCAGCATTGAAGCACGTGCGTAGTGAAAAAGATCCCTATACTCTGATGCGTATGCTGGAGGTGAACGTTTTTAACACGGTGAAGACGGCGCGCATTGCGGCGAAGCAGGGCGCGAAAAAGTATTTTGCGGTATCGACCGATAAGGCGGCCAATCCAGTGAATTTGATGGGTGGTTCGAAGCGGATTATGGAGAAATTCCTCCACCGAGAGTCAGCAAACGTTGATGTCTCCATGGCACGGTTTGCCAATGTCGCCTTCAGCGATGGCAGCCTGCTGCATGGGTTTACTCAACGCATCATGAAGCATCAGCCTATTTCGGCGCCGAATGATGTGAAGCGGTATTTCGTGACTCCAAAAGAGTCCGGAGAGCTGTGCATGATGTCCGCCATCTTCGGAGAGAATCTGGACATTTTCTTCCCGGACCAGGTAGGCGAATTAGAACTCACTCGTTTCTCCGATATCGCGATTCGTTTTCTAGAGCAGGCCGGCTACGAGCCGGTGGTCTGTGATTCGGAAGATGAAGCACGCGAACGTGTGTCGGAATTGATTCCAAAGAAGCAATGGCCGGTTTATTTCTTCGGCAGTGATACCACTGGAGAGAAGGCATTTGAGGAGTTCTTTATGGGCAATGAGATGCTCGATCTCGATACATTCAATGGGATTGGTGTGATCAAGAACCAGCCTTCCTTTGACGACTCGGTGCTTGATCAGTTTGATGCCGAGATTGCAGCGATTCGAGGGTCCAATGGCCCGTGGGATAAAACGAAAATCGTCGAGTCCTATTTGAAAGTGCTGCCTGAATTGAGCCACGAAGAGAAGGGGAAATATCTTGATTCCCGGATGTGATGCGGGGTGAGACTTGAGGCTTGAGGGGTGAGACCTGAGGGTGAGAGCTGAGGGGTGAGAGCTGAAGGAACTATGATTATGAGTGAAGAAGAAAGAAAACGAGCTTTGCGCCAGCGAACAAAGCGATTTGCGGGGGATGTTGTGCGACTTTTTGTAAAGTTAGATCGGAGGCCGGAAGAGATCTCGATTCTAGCCAAGCAAATGATACGTTCGGGCACTTCGGTTGGTGCGAATTATCGGGAAGCGAGTCGTGCGCGTAGTGATGCGGATTTTATATCCAAGATTGAACTCTGCACCCAGGAAGCAGACGAAACACAATACTGGTTGGAGTTGTTGAATGAGGATTGCGATATTTCCGAAACGCTCACTAAACCTATCTGGGATGAAGCCGATCAACTCATCAGCATTTTCGTTACTATGGCTATCAACACCAAAAAAAGAAGAGATCGAAATAAATAACGTTCACCAGTTTTCAGGTTCCCGCTCTCAGCCCTTAGGTTTCAAGCTTCAGGTCTCCAATCTTAGCCTCCTCAGGTCTCAGGCCTCACCTCTCAGGTTTCAAGCTTCAGGCCTCACCTCTCAGGTTTCAAGCTTCAGGTCTTCAATCTTAGCCTCCTCAGGTCTCAGGCCTCACCTCTCAGGTTTCAAGCTTCAGGCCTCACCTCTCAGGTTTCAAGCTTCAGGTCTCCAATCTTAGCCTCCTCAGGTCTCAGGCCTCACCTCTCAGGTTTCAAGCTTCAGGCCTCACCTCTCAGGTTTTCCTCCCTCCCCCATCAACCCTCATGAAACGACTATTTGATATCATCTCTTCTGGCCTTGTGATGCTGGCTTTCTTGCCAGTCGGTATTGTGCTGGCAATCATCCTACGCTTTACAGGCGAGTGTGAAGTGTTTTATCGCCAAGCGCGTGTGGGCCGAAATGGTAAGACGTTCTACGTCTTGAAATTCGCCACGATGTTGAAGGACAGTCCAAACCTAGGGACTGGCACCATTACTCAAAAGAACGACCCGCGCGTTCTGCCAATGGGAGGTTTTTTGCGAAAGACAAAGTTGAATGAAGTGCCACAGCTTTGGAACATTTTTGCCGGTGACATGAGTGTCGTCGGTCCACGTCCGCTGACGAAGGAGACGCGTGATTATATTCCAGAAGAGATTCTCGATGAAATTCAGGATGTGCAGCCAGGCCTCACAGGGATCGGGTCGATCATTTTTCGCGACGAAGAAAATATTATTCACGATAGTGGTGAAGACTACCACGCATTTTATAAACGTGAAATTGCGCCTTTTAAGGGAGAAGTGGAGCTTTGGTATAAACGAAGGAAATCCTTTTTATTGGATTTGAAGATCATTTTCGTAACAGCTTGGGTGGTGCTTTTTTCGGATAGTAAAATTGCTGACCGCATGTTCTCTGATTTACCAAAACATCATATTTTTAATTCATAATTGATTCGTCAGTCTTTTTGTTTTTCCAAGCCCGCCCTGTGCGGGCTTTTTTGTACCCAAAACCCTAGCGTCGATAGCTGAGAAATGGAGTTGAAGTCAAAGATTTGCCGGCTTCTCCCTCGAATTGCGCAAAAATCTCGTAAGTAGAATTATTTCGTGCAGAGGCGCTGTGCTACGGGTTGCTAGTTGAACGTTGTTGGTTGTTGGATGAATGTTGAAGGTTGTTGGTTGCTAGTTGAAGGTTGTTGGTTGTAGGTTGCTAGATGTACGTTGTTGGTTGTTGGCTGAACGTTGTTGGTTGCTAGTTGGCGTCGCTGTTAAACTTCCTTGGAGGACATGATTAGACTCTGCGCCCCTGCGCCTCTGCGCGAAAACTGCAAGTCGCATGGATATTTCGGGTGGTTGGCTGGATTGGCAGGACCATTTTTAGGGACTGACCATTTTTAGGGACTGGCTCTTAAAATCTCGGCTCTTAAAATCTCCGTTTCATTCAGAATACCCGTGTTCATCTGTGGTTTATAAATATACTAACTTAGCGTGCTCCACACTAGCTATAAAAGTCAGACCGCGAAGGCCATGTTCCTAAAGCTTGATTTCATTTCAAGTATGCTCAGTATTAAGGTTATGGACGCGCCTTTCCTTACACCTCATCTAGATGAAATCCGACAAATTTGTCGGTCACATCGAGTGCGTCGTTTAGACGTGTTTGGCTCTGTGTTGAGCGATGCCTTCAGTGTGGATAGTGATGTTGATTTTCTTGTGGAATTTGATCGTCAGGGCTATGAGGGCGCCTTTGAGCAATTCATGGGTTTTAAGGAACAATTGGAAGCGCTGCTTTCACGGCCAGTCGATTTAGTGGTCAATCGATCCTTTCGAAATCCTCATTTTCAACACGAAGTCGACCAAACTAAGCATTTAATATATGCCGCATAGCATAGATAAATTGCTACTTGATATCCGGATTGCTTGTGAAGAAATCCAGTCTTTTATTCAAGGACAGGATTTTGAGATGTTCCTGGAGAATCGACTCTTGCAGCTAGGATTAGAACGTGAATTTGAGATTATTGGAGAGGCACTGTGTCGCCTCGAACGCATTGATACTTCGCGGTTAGAGCGTAAAATTCCAGAGTATCGGAAAATTATCGGTTTCCGTCATTTAGTGGCGCATGGTTATGATATTATTGATGATGCAGCTTTGTGGGATTTAGCGCAGACGCACGTGCCTGTATTGTTGCTTAAAATCGAGCAGTATTAAGATTAGGTACTAGATTAACACTGTGCTGCGCGATTGTTCGGAAGGTTGCAAAAAGTAAACGGAATAGAATTAACTCGCAAAGGGAATTTTCATAGCCTGTCCCTAAAAATATCTTGTGGGCATCGAGACGATGCCACTCCAGTTCGATAATAACTGTAGGGGCGTGAAATGACGAGGCCCGCCGTGTGCGGGCTTTTTTGTTTATGGTGTGCGTGTTTGCTGGGCAACAAGGTGATTCTTTCACGATTGACCGTAGATGATTCGTGCATACTTTATTGCTTGTTTATGAGGCTGACCCAACAGGAACAGAAAGTGATTTGTGACTCGATCAACAGGGTGGACCCTGAGGCGCGTATTCTATTTTTCGGCTCGCGTGTGGATGATCAGGCGCGTGGGGGGGATATTGATATTTTGTGTCTTTCGAGCGAGATTAACAGGCAGCAACGTCGCTTGATTCGGCGGGAGATGGGAGATCGACTGGCGGGGCAAAAAATCGATTTGGTCATCGCTCCAGATAGTTCGAAGCCTTTTGTTCGTTTGGTGATGGCCGAGGCCGTGCCGCTGACGGTGTCATTATGATTGTGAGAATATCGATATGAGTGATCCAGCTCGTGCGCATTTATTGGAGACTTGGCAGACCTGCCAGCAGGCAGCGCTTGGTTACGTCGATCGTTCGATAAGTCTCCACTTCCTCCTTATGTTGAGGTGAACGAGAATGATTGGGATCAACTTGAAGCGCTGTCGGGGCGTTTTGCGCGGTTGACGGATCTGATCGTTCATAAGTTGTTACGTGCCCTGGATCGCTATGAATTTGAGGAAACAGGCGCATTGCTGGATGCTGCAAATCGGGCGGTCAAGCGTGGCTTGATTGAGAGCACGAGTGAATTGAGAGATCTTAAGGATATTCGGAATGAAATCATGCATGAATATGCGATTGATGACCTGTCAGGTTTATATGCCGACATTTATCGAGCAACGCCGCTTCTGCTTACCTTGCTGGAACGCATTGGGGTGTATTTAGAGCAGACGCATGATTTGGAGAGCTGAGGCCAGCGTTGCTGTAGCGTGACGAAGCGCGAGCACGACTTGTTGTTCCTTCGTCGCCCAAAGGGCACCAGATTCGACAGGCTCATTGCAGGCCGCGTCAGTCACTCTTCGCCCTTCGACGAGCTTTGGGTTGCTAGATGTACGTTGTAGGTTGCTAGTTGGTTGTTGAACGTTGCTAGTTGAAAGTTGTTGGTTGCTAGTTGAAGGTTGTTGGTTGCTAGTTGAAGGTTGAAGGTTGAAGGTTGTTGGTTGCTAGTGGGTGTCGCTGTTAAACTTCCTTGGAGGACATGATTCGGCTCTGCGCCTCTGCGCGAAAATAGCAAGTGGTATGGATTTTTTTGGATTGTGTGTAGCGTGCCCATCGCGCGCTCTAATTTGATGTTTCGCAACGCTTCGCTTTGACAAGGGCTCGCTGCTCGTGGACGGTTTCGTGATGGCAGATTTTAAGATCGGACAGCGCTGGATTAGTGAGACAGAACCTGAACTCGGACTGGGTATTTTGGAGTCGGTTTCGCGACACCAGATTCAGCTTATTTTTACCGCGGCGAGTGAGGCGCGGCTCTATGCGCCCGCGAATGCGCCGATCAAGCGGGTCGAGTTTCGTGTGGGTGATACGATTCTATCGCAGGGCGGTGCCTCTGTGCTGGTGGAATCGGTGCGGGATGAGGATGGCTTACTCGTCTATATCGGTGCGGGTGTCGAGGTGCCGGAGGCGGAGTTGGCGGATACCATCAGTTTTAGTAAGCCGGAGGATCGCTTGATCGGTGGCCAAATTGACCAGTCGCATGCGTTCGCGCTGCGCTATGAGACGATCGCGCGGCAGCATGCGATGCGGAAGTCGGATGTGGCAGGCTTCGCGGGCGGGCGGATTGATCTGATCCCACACCAGCTTTACATCGCGGCGGAGGTGGCGAATCGCTATATGCCGCGGGTGCTACTGGCGGATGAAGTCGGCTTGGGAAAGACCATTGAGGCCTGCCTAATTTTGCATCGTTTACATCTGACGGGCCGTGCCGAGCGTATGCTGATTGTGCTGCCAGAGTCGTTGGTGCATCAGTGGTTCATCGAACTGCTGCGGCGCTTTAATTTGTGGTTCAATTTGTTTGATGCGGAACGTTGTCAGTCAATCGTCGATGCGGATCCAGATGCGAATCCGTTTATGGAAGATCAGCTGGTGATCTGTAGTATTAGCACCCTACTGGCCGATGAGCGTTGGGCGCAATTGGCGGTGGAGGCGAAGTGGGATATGTTGGTGGTCGATGAAGCGCACCATTTGGAGTGGAGTCCTGAGGTCGTGAGCCCTGAGTATCAACTAGTGGAGGCGCTGACGCGTAAGAGCCATGGTCTGCTATTGTTGACGGCGACGCCGGAACAATTGGGTGCAGAGGGGCACTTTGCCCGTTTGCGTCTGCTGGATCCGGAGCGCTACCCCGATCTGGAGAAATTTAAGGAAGAGCAAGCAGGGTATACCGAAGTCGCTGAAGTGGCTGCGAAGTTACAGAATGGAAACAAACTGACTAAGTTGGAGCGCGCATTTTTACGTCAGGTATTTGAGGAATATTCGGATACAGAATTTGAGGTCCGATTGAAGGATGGTCAGGTGCTCCTGAACGAGCTGGTGGATCGACATGGTACAGGCCGTGTGATTTTTAGAAACTCGCGTGATTCGTTGACGGGATTCCCAGAGCGTAAGGGTCTGCCACAGAAGCTGGCGCCGCGTAAGATGCTCTCGGCGGAGGAGTTACAGGTGCGCTTGTTGCGTGAGTTTGATCTCGAAGCCACTGCTGAGAGTGCGGCTGAGCCGATCGATTATCGCCACGGCCCACGGATTAAATGGTTGGCGGATTTACTGCGTGAGTTGGGAGACGAAAAGATTCTGCTGATCTGCCGCACGAAGGAAAAGGTGCAGGCGATTTTTGATGCATTGAGCGAGGAGATCAATGTGAAGGCGGCGGTGTTTCACGAGGAGCTGACGCTGCTGCAGCGTGATCGCAATGCCGCGTGGTTTGCCGAAGCCGAAGGCGCGCGGATTTTATTGTGTTCAGAGATTGGTAGTGAAGGGCGCAATTTCCAGTTTGCACATCATCTCGTGCTGTTTGACCTGCCGATGAATCCTGAATTGTTGGAGCAGCGCATTGGTCGCTTGGATCGTATTGGTCAGACCGATACAATTAAGGTACACCTGCCGTATTTGGAGCATAGTTGCACCGAGCTATTAATGCGCTGGCATCATGAGGGAATTGATGGCGTGGAGCATTCTTTGAAGGGCGGGTACGCGTATTTAGATCAATTTGGCGCAGCACTGCGCAAGCTCGGACCAGTCTACCATGAGGGGGACCCGGCGGTATTGAAGGAGGCGGATGCGTTGATCGAATCGAGCCGCCACTTTCGGGAGAAACTTGAAGCGACCTTAGGGCAGGGGCAGGACCGCTTGATCGCGTTGAACTCATTTCGCGAGGATGTAGCAAGTGAGCTGGTGGCGCATATCCGCGCTCAAGACGATGACCGCACGCTTGATCAATTTATGAACCGGATCTTCGATCATTTTGGCGTAACGGTTGAGGACATCGATGCGCGCAGTTATCACCTATCACCGGGGCAGATGTTTACCGACTCGTTTCCGGCGCTGCCAGACGAGGGGATGCTCGTGACTTGTGAGCGTGCTCGTGCGCTGGGGCGTGAGGATGTGGGCTTTTTGACTTGGGATCATCCGATGGTACGCGGCTCGATGGATTTGATTCTCAGCTCGGAGAAGGGCAACAGCTCAATCGTGGTATGGGCGGATGATTCGGTCGATGCGCCGCCGATCTTAATCGAAGCGGTGTTTGTGCTGGAGAGTGTTGCGCCTGCGCGGTTGCACGTGGATCGTTTCTTGCCGCCGACTCCAGTGCGCGTGGTGGTCGATATGACGGGGCAGGATTGCTCTCAGGAGTTTGGGCATGCGCTGATCAATCAACATGCGCGCGATGAGGAGGCGTTTCGCCTAAAGCAGAACCCGGAGCTATTACAAGCGCTGGTGCCTGAGATGCTGAAAGCGGCGCGGGGTCACGCGCGGGAGCAGAAATCGGTACTCTTACAAACGGCGATGACAGAGGCGCATGCGCGACTGGACGGCGAGGCGAGCCGCTTAAAGGAGCTGCGTAAGGTGAATCCGAACGTGCGACAGCAGGAGGTGAAGATTGCCGAGACTGTGATCACCGATGTGACGCGCCACATCTCAAAGGCACATTTGCGACTCGATGGCGTACGCTTAATTTTGCGCGGGCCCGGCGGGTGAGCGTTGCTGGTTGTTGGTTGTTGGTTGTTGTTGGTTGCTAGTTGCTAGTTGCTGGTGCCCTCGTTTTCTTGACTGACAACGAGCAACATCAACTAACAACTCCTCGCCCTAATCAATTTGACTGAGTAGCTTGAGGATATTGAGCGAGTGGTCGCCGATGCTTTCGATGTTGTTGAGGATATCGATATAGAGCATCTCGGATTTAATATTGGCTTGATCGCTCATGCGGCGCACGGCTTCCTTGCGGAGCTTTTTGCGAGAGGCGTCGATCGTGTCTTCAAGTTGCTGCGCAGTCTCGATATCGGCCATGGAGACCTTCTTGCTGAGGCTTTCGATGTAGAAGCCAATGAATTGGTCGACGGGTCCACTGAAGTTACGAATCGCTTCTTGTGTGCCTTCAGGAAGGACGCGCTGTTTGTTGTATTTGCGCTCGGCGAGTCTGACTAGGTTGTACGTGCAGTCGCAAATCTCTTCGAGTTCGGAGATGACACGCAGCATCACAGTGACCTCGTTCAGGCGCTCACGACTGAGTTCGGAGGAGGTGCAGTAGATTAAATACTGGGTGATATCGAAGGCAAGCTGATCGCTGCGCTCTTCCATCGCTTTGAGCTCTTTGACGCGTGCCGAAAGGTCTTTGTCTGGATTTTCGTACACCTCGTTGAAGCCTCGGAACATTTCGCGAGTGAGTTCGGCCATGCCCTTAATCTCACGCTCTGCTTCTGCGAGATTGATCTCACCTGTCTGAGGTAGATTGGGAGCTTGGTAGGTCATGTGCTCCCCTTGTTCTGGTTCATTGCCGTCTTTGGCGGGCACCATCTTGGTGGCGAGTTTCGCGAGTTGTTTGACGAACGGCACTTGCACGCAGATATTCGTTAGGTTGAACATCGTGTGGAACAGCGCGAGGTGGTAGAGCGTGTAGGTTGGGTTATTCGCATCGCCAGGAGTAATTCGGTCGATGAGGCCGGCAAACGGATAGAAGAGGAAGATCATCCAACAGACGCCGACAATGTTAAACATAAAGTGCGCGCGGGCGGCACGTTTGGCTTCTGTGCCGGCAGTCATGGCTGCGAGGTTGGCGGTGATCGTGGTGCCGACGTTTTCACCGAGGACGATCGCTGCGGCATCTTCGTAGCCGATCCATCCCTTCGCGGCTAGGGTCAAAGTAATTGCACCTGCAACGGACGAGGACTGCACGACCACGGTTAAAATCACACCAAATAGGAAGAAGATTGCGACTGAGCCCATGCCCATGCCACTCCAGTCAGCGAGGAATGCGAAGAGCTCAGGGTCTGACTTGACGTCGGGTACGGCTTTTTTAAGTAAACTTAGACCGAGAAACAGGATACCAAAGCCGATCAGTGCTTCGCCCGAGTCTCGAACTTTAGGGCGCTTAAAGAAGATCATTGCGACGCCAATGCCGACGCAGGGCAGAGCGATTTTTGCGAGGCTGAACTTAAAGCCAAGGAAAGCGACGATCCAGAACGTGGTAGTGGTGCCGAGGTTAGCGCCCATGATCATGCCGATCGATTCGATCAGTGTCAGGAGTCGTGCATTGACGAAACTGACGATCATCACCGTTGTTGCGCTGGAGGATTGCACCAACGTAGTCATGAGCGTGCCGCTAATAATACCCGACAGCCGGTTGCGGGTCATATTGCTAATAAGTGCACGGAGGCCTTCTCCAGAGACCTTTTGCAGGCCCTCACTCATTACTTTCATTCCATAGAGGAAGAGCCCAAGGGCACCGAAAATCGCAAAAAATAAAGTCATCTAATTATCTCTGGTTAGTTTGAGTGAGAACTCAGCAGAGCAAACCGCGTGACGAACGAACCGCAATATTAAAAAGCTGACCTCTTCTCATGGAGGCACAGCGGTGGCGCATTTACATTAAGATCGGCTCGAGCTCAGGTGCCGATTTGTCCAGCGTTTGCGCAGCTGTATCGATCAACGGGTAGCGATATTCCTCACCTTGAAAATTGTGCATTATAATTTCCGATTCAGTCACCTCTTTTACGTATTCCGGATTGATAGGAATCTTGCCACCGCCACCTGGGGCATCGATGACAAACTGTGGAATCGCGTAGCCCGTGGTGTGCCCTCGCAGGGACTTGATAATTTCAATCCCGATGCGCGCATCCGCACGTAAATGTGCGCTGCCAGTGATGAGATCGCACTGGTATAAATAGTAGGGGCGCACACGCATCATCAGTAGGCGGTGAATGAGTGATTTCATCGTGGCTACGTCGTCATTGACTGCTTTCAGCAACACCGACTGATTGCCGATTGGCACCCCGGCGAAGGACAGTCGCTCACACGCATCGCGCAGTTCATGGCTGCACTCATTCGGGTGATTGACATGAATACTCAGCCAGATCGGGCCATGTTTTTTGAAGATTTCGCAGAGCTCGGGAGTGATACGCTGCGGCAAAAAGACTGGGATACGTGAGCCGATACGGATAAATTCGACGTGTGGAATCTTACGCAGTTCGCCAAGTAGGTAGTCGAGTTTTTTATCGGAGAGTAGTAACGGATCACCGCCACTAAGGAGGACATCGCGGATTTCCGGATGGGTACGGATATACTCGAGCCCGCTCTCGAATTCAGGGTGGAAGTTGTAGTCCTGCGCATTGGAGACGAGTCGGCTACGAGTACAATAGCGGCAATAGGCGGCACAGCGATCCGTGACGAGAAACAGTACGCGATCCGGGTAGCGGTGGACGATGCCATCCACTGGCTTGGTGTTTTCCTCACCGACTGGGTCGAGGAGCTCCTCGGGCGCGGTCTTCATTTCACCCGAACTCGGCACGACTTGGCGTCGCACTGGATCGTTCGGATCCTTAGGGTCGATTAAATTAAAGAAATAAGGCGTGATCGCCAACGCCAGTTTATCTTTAGCAAACAGGCAACCCGCGCGCTCATCTGGGGTGAGCTCGAGGTAGGTCTCGAGTTGCTCCAGTTTAGTGATCCGATTTTTAAGCTGCCATTTCCAGTCGTGCCATTGCTCGGCGGGGATATCTGACCAGTGGCCTTGGCCACTGTGCCAGTGAGTGAGTGAGTCGTTTGGATACATGAGGCTGGGAAAGTGGGAAAGTGGAAAAGTGGGAAGGTGTGAAAGTGGGAAGGTGTGAAAGTGGGAAGGTATGAAAGTCGGAAGGTGTGAAAGTGAAGGAACAAAGTCTGGTGGAGCTTTAGAATTCCTGCTTGCCGAACTTTCCTATCTATGTATTTATATACTCAAATATGTCAATACTTACACAAGAGACAGATCTCGATGCGCTCGCCAAGCAGCTATGGGCGCTCGGTGATCCGGTGCGCTTGCATATTTTGCGGATTCTGCCGACCGCGCCGACTTGTGAAGATGCGTGTAATGTATCGACGATAGCGGAACGCATCGGACTTTCCCAGCCTGCCACTTCGCACCATTTGCGTATTCTCCGTCAGGCAGGGCTGATCACGAACGAAAAAAAATGCCGAGATATGATCTATTGGGTACAGCAGGACGCCTCCAACGAGGTGATTGCCGCGTTGCGCGAGGTGCTGGGCTGAGTGGTGGCTCGTCGAAGGTGATTTTCGCGCCGCGCGCGCGGCTAGCAAATGCTGTTTAGTGGCTTTGCCCAAATCCCTTTTTCCAGTTCGTATTCGCGGTGGCCTGGGTAGATGATCCAGAGTTCTTTGAGGTTTAGGTCTTTGATTGCCTCACGCATGGAGCGGGTGATCTTCGGGGCGTCCTGGCGCTTAAATTCGATTCCGAGATTGCCTTGGTTTGGTAGATAGAGGTCGAGTTCCATGCCGCTGTGAGCGGCGTAGAAGTAAGCGTCGCGTGTCTGTAGTGTGGTCAATATTTGCTCTAGGGCAAAAGCTTCCCATGAGGCGCCAAGCTTGGGGTGGGTGAGGAGTTGCTGCTGGTTCTCGATATGCAGTAAAACATGGAAGAGACCGCTATCGCGGAAGTAGAGTTTGGGAGTCTTGACTAGGCGCTTTTTGACGTTGGCGTGCCATGGTAGGAGTTGGCGCACCATGAAGGTTTGTTCGAGAGCATCGAGGTAGTTTCTAGAGGAGTTGGGTGCGATTCCCATTGATGCCGCCACTTCGCTGGCATTCCAGACTTGGCCATTATAATGGGCAAGCATCGTCCAGAAGCGACGCATTTTGGCTGGTGCCATGCCGAAGCCGAGGTTGGAGAGATCTTGTTCTAAAAACGTGCGGATGAAGTCAGTTCGCCAGCGGAAGCTGACGTGGTCGCTTTCTGCTAGAAAAGCACGGGGGAAGCCGCCGCGGAGCCAGAGCCTGTCGGGCTGGCTGACACCTGTCTCCTTTATTGACAGGCCGTGCATTTCGATGATTGCGATGCGCCCTGCCAGAGATTCGGAGGCTTGTCGTGTGAGTGATGGCGATGCACTTCCGACGATTAGAAAGCGTGTGGCTCCATCGCTACGGTCGGCTAGCACGCGTAGTGCTGGGAAAATTTGAGGCGCGCGCTGTGCTTCGTCGATCACAACGAGTCCATTCAAGTTGTCGAGAGCGCTCATCGGGTTCTCCATTAAGGCTGCGACGGTAGGGTCTTCTAGGTCGAAGTAGGTCGAAGCTTGCTCGCTCAGTAGTTCGCGTGCGAGAGTGGTCTTCCCGATCTGGCGGGCTCCGATTAATGCCACGACTGGATTGAGCCGCAGAGCCTCAATGAGTTGTGCTTTGTAATTAGCTCGATTCAACATAAACTAGATAATTTGCATCTAAGTTGCAAGATTTCAAGTTTTAAGTCTGGTTTAGCCTTGCCCTTCGGAGGGCAAGGAGGAATCCCCTACAAAATCACACCACATCTTCAATAGATCTCTGCTTTTGATTTGCATGGTGCGGGATTCTCTTTTTGCTCCTCCGCTAAGATGGCTAAAATCACGCGTACAGGAATTATTGCATTTGAAGACGGAACGATTTTCCGCGGTCGCGCTTTTGGCGCGGTGGCGACGAATGTTGGAGAAGCTTGTTTTAACACGAGCATGACGGGTTATCAGGAGATTTTGACCGACCCGTCTTATTTCTCCCAGATCGTTACCATGACCGCGGTGCAAATCGGTAACTATGGGATCTGCCCAGACGATGTAGAGTCTGATGGACCGAAAGTAAAAGGCTTTATTGTCCGTGAGGTGAGTCCGGTCTCAAGTAACTGGCGCAGCAACACTTCCATCCAAGACTACCTTGCCGAAGCCGGCATCCCGGGCATCGAAGGAGTGGATACCCGTGCGATCACTAAGAAGCTCCGTGTTTCTGGTGCGCTTAAAGCCTGTATCAGCACGGAGGCTATTTCCGACGAAGCCGCAGTGCAAAAGGCGAAGGACTTTGGCGGTTTGGTCGGGGTTGATTTCGTCAAGGAAGTCACTGCGAAGCAAGCTTACCAGTGGGACCCTGAGGCCTTGCAGTCGACCCCGTTTACTGTGCCCGGTACAAATCTTGAAGCTGCCGCGGCACCGACCAAGCGCTATAAAGTCGCTGCCATGGACTTTGGTGCGAAGTTTTCAATCTATCGCAAGTTGCAGCATCATGGCTTTGATGTACATGTCTTCCCCGCGACTGCGTCTGCGGACGAAATCAAAGCGATTCAGCCGGATGGTGTGTTTCTCTCCAATGGCCCTGGTGACCCAGGTGCAGTTAGCTATGCGCATGAGACGGTGAAAGAATTGATCGAGCACTATCCAACTTTCGGCATCTGCCTCGGTCATCAGATCATTACGCATGCGATCGGCGCGAAGACCTTTAAGCTTAAATTCGGCCACCGCGGAGGCAATCAGCCGGTCAAGAATCTTGAGACTGGTAAAGTTTCGATTACCGCACAAAACCACGGATTCGCTTCGACTCGCGAAGAGCTGGAAAATGCCGGTGCGGTCGTCACCGAGATTAATTTGAATGATGACACGGTGGAAGGTCTCCGCCTGAAGGAAAAGCCAGTCTTCTCCGTACAGTATCACCCCGAAGCGGCGCCAGGGCCGAACGATGCCGACGCGCTATTTGTCGATTTCTACCAGCTCGTCGCGAACAACGCGGGGTAGGGGTTGTTGGTTGTTAATCACTTCCGCAAATTCACATCCAGCCACTCAATCATGGTGTGTGCTGACGCCTGCGCAGTTTCGATTGGAATCCCTCCAGATGCGGAGACGAACTCGGTTTCGGCAGGTTCGAAGGTGCGGATGAATACTTTAGTCGGGTACTTACGCAGATAGTCTAGGGCGGTCTTTGAGTCGCGTGTGCGGCGCATGGAGCAAATGACAACTTTAGCTTCGCGGCAATTCGCGCGAGCCAGCAAGCGCTTGTTTGACCCTTCGCCTTGAATACAGTGAATGCCGTTTTCTATCAGCGCGCGGATCACCGCGGCATCGTCATCGATCACGATAGTTGGGATCCCATGTTCTTTGAAGGCTTGCAGGGTCTGACGTCCCGCACGTCCATAACCGAGTAGTACCGCATGCCCATGTAAGTTTTCACAATCGACCTCGCCGCGCCGATAGCGGGGGTGTAACTTCATCAAGCCCCAGGCAATTTTCTCGCGTGAGATCAGTGGAGTGAGCGTCATCGTGCTCACCGTGATGATTGCAATCATTGAGAATAGATCACTGCTAATTTGGCCAGAGGCCATACCGCTCAGTGCTAGCAGCAGGGAAAACTCACTGGTTTGCGACAGTAACAGGCCGCTCTCAATTGAAGCTCGAGTCGAGTAGCCAACGATTTCACTGATCGTGGAGACTAGGCCGACAGTGACGATGATCAGCACGACAATAAAGATCAGGCTGTGCCACAGCATGTCGCCCTGTGGCAGGGTCAACGACGCACCAACTGCGATAAAAAAGAGCGCGAGGAAAAAACTAGAGAGCGATCCAAGCATACCCCGCACGAGTCCGTTCATCGGAAATGCCGAGATCGAAAAGCCGGCAAAGAATGCGCCCACCAAGAAGGGCAGCTTCAGTAGGTAAGCGAAGCCCGAAAAGATAAATAGAATACCGAGAGCGCCGAGCATCAGCTCCTCATCGTCCAGCTTCAGGCGGCGAGTAATCCAAGGTACAAACCAGCGATGTATCCCAATTGCGACGCAGCCTAGACCGATCGCACGAGTGACTGCGAAGAAGCTTTCGAGCGCTCCGCCAGGTGCTTTCAGCAGAGCGACCATGATTAAAATGATGCATAGATCCTGCACCAGCAAGACCCCGAGGACCAAGCGCCCAAAAGGTTCGAACATTTGGCGCCGGCGTTGTAGGTGACGCACGACCACCAATGTTGAACTGGCCGACAGCGCGCAGCCTAGATAGAGCGCGGTAGTAAGATCATAGCCCAGTGCCCATGCGGTAATGCCTCCTGCCAGACCGAGTATACAAAACTGTACGGTAGCGACGGTGATGATCGCCCGTGTGCGGCCAAGCATACGCCTGGGGCTCAGGTCGACTCCCGCCGTAAATACCAGCATGGCGAGTCCGATCTCCATCATCTCGCCGAGTAAATCTTCGGGCACTTCCACCTCCCAGATATTGGCGAGCTCGTGCAGCACTGCACCGACAAGCATCAGCAGTGGAATCGACGGCAGGCGTAATAACTTCGCCAGCCCGAAGGCGACCGCCGCTGCGATTAGAAGAATGCAGACACCACTCATCTTTCAAACACCCCCTCCTGTTGCATCAATTTACGCTGCTGCACCACTCCATCAGCCGCAGGCATCATTAGGTAGGTGGTATCGAGATCGAGCAGGTCATCCACGACCGATACATCGAAGGCGTGAATCGCACAAGGCACCCCCGCGGAGCGACAGCGATAGGCCAGCATGTGATTGGTATCTTCGATCTGTAAAGCCGAGACGACGATCTTAGCCTCGCGCAGCCCAATCTCTTCGACGACCGATTGGTATTCGACATTACCAATCAGGATATCCGCTGTGCCCAGACCCTCGAGCTTGTTGGGATCGGTGTCGATCGCCAGCACACGCTCGCCGCGTTCGGTGAGTTGCTGAACAATTTCGCGCCCCAATGCATTCATACCAATAACGATGCTATGAGCCTTGCGGTGGAGTAGCGTTTCCACATCGTCCTCTTGCTTTGCCCGAAAGATTCGTAGCACACCAGTGCGCGCAAACAATCGATACAATGCTTCGCTATGAATAATTAGATAAGACGAGAGCGCGATCGTGATGATGCCGACGAGGCCACCCAGCGCTACGATATCGGCTCCAATCAGTCCAGTGGTGGCACCGAGCGCCAGCAGAATGAATGCAAATTCACTGACTTGGCCGGTCGCGACCGCAGTTTGAAAGGCAGTGTACTCACTAAAGCGAATGCGCGCGAGTATGTTGAACACAATGAGGGGCTTGATGAGTAGCACGAATGCACTGAGCCCCAATGCGGCAGGCCAGACTCGGCTAAAGCTACTCAGGTCCATCTTAATGCCGAGCGTCACTAAAAACACCGCGATGAAAAAAGCCATCAGCGGATGAAGCCGACGGTGCAGGTCTTCGTGGATTGGGAGCTGCGCGATTGCAATCCCGGCAAGGAACGCACCTATCTCGACAGACAAATGAAATTGGTGCGCAAGCATGACGACCAGGAAACACCAGCACAGCGCCCAAATAAAAACGGTGTCCGGCGAGCGCGCGGCCCATGCAAACGGCTTGGGGAGCAGGTAGCGAGCGGCGATAAGCGCAAGAGTGAGCAGTAGTGCCATCCCACCGAAGGCTTGGCTGAAATTGATTGCCATTTCCATCGGGGTAAGCGGTTCGCTACCGCCGAAGCCGGTGAGCACAGTGAGCGCCCCGATCACGACAATATCCTGCGCCAAAAAGAGCGCCACCGAGATGCGGGCATAGAGTCGGTTCATCACGCCTTTTTGGTCGAGTAATTTGATCACGACCACCGTGCTGCTGAAAGTCACCGTGCCGCCAAGGAAGATCGCCTCAATGAAGCCAAAGCCCATGCTGTAAGCCACCAGCGTACCGCCAATCGCGGTGAGTAATACTTGGCAGCCACCTAGAATGAGCGCGACGCGCCCCAGGTCTTTGATTTTTTCAAAGCTCAATTCAAGCCCGACGAGAAACAGCAACAGTGCGATACCGAGCTCGGAAATAAGATCCAACGAATCATCAATTTCGATCAGTTTGAGAAGCGGCCCCAACACTACACCCGCTAAAATATAGCCCACTATGGTGGGCATGCGTATCAGCTTACCAAGAAAGGCAAACGTGGCAGCAGTGATGACAATGAAGCCGAGATGTAGGAGTAATTGATAATCGTCAGCAGCCATTTTCATCTATCCAAACCTGCTGTAGGGCGCATGGCAATAATGGAGCCGAATAAGATGTGTTAATGTTTTTTTGGTAGGGCGAGCGGAACTAGCATTTGTTCGTTCCTACTCGGGAGGGATGGCCTCTGCGCTGTCCGCTGAGATAGATCACCGAACCGGCGAACGGACGAGACGGAGCTCGCCCCTCCCGGTTGTCTCTTAGGGATGGCGTTAGGGCGTGTCCTGCAGCTTGCCTTGTTGCACTGGGGTCTCGCAGGTCAAGCGCTCTAGCACTTCGCCGATTAGATAGAGTGAGCCGGTCACGACTATGGTGTCACCAGGCGCACCTAAGGTGCAGGTGCCCACCGCAGGGAAAATGGTTTCGAGGTGTTGATGGTACACCGGCGCTGTATTGATTTCAGGGATACAGTGTTCGAGGATATCGGTCGGCGTGGCACGAGATTGATCTGGGGCGAGCAGATGCAGCTCACTGGAATGACGGCTGGCAACTGCCATCAAGCTACGCGCACGGAATTCACCAAGTGTACCAGCGACAATGATCGGCTTTGTGCCCAAGCGTGCGAACAGCTTAGTCAGGTTTTCATCGAGCATCTCAGAGCCTTCGGGATTGTGTGAGGCATCTAGGATCAGTGTCTTATCGGCGAGCTGCAGCGTCTGCCAGCGACCGGGCCAATAGATGTTTTGTAAGGCTGGCGCAGTCAGCGCTGGTTGGATTGCAAAGCGCTCGCTGAGGATTTCAGTGGCGATGATCGCGACTGCCGCATTGCAGCGCTGAAACGAGCCACCGAGATTGGTCTTGGGGAGCCCCGCATCATTTGGGAAGCGCTCGCGCACAGACGTGAGTGGGCAGCCTTTTTCGGTAGCGACGGCGCGAACCACTGCCTCTGCTGCGGCGGGAAGTTTACCAATGATCACAGGTACCCCGGGTTTGAGGATGCCAGCTTTTTCATGAGTAATCTGCTCGATGGTGTCGCCCAAAAATTCGATATGATCGAGGCTGACCGAGGTAATGATACAGAGTTCTGGAGCGACAACATTGGTGGCATCGAGCCTCCCGCCGAGTCCAGTTTCAAGAAAGGCTAGATCCACCTTGCGCTCGGCAAAGCGCAGCAAGGCCATTGCGGTCATGAACTCGAAAAAAGATGGATGATCATCGGGGTCGTCGGCTCCAATACGCTCTGCGATCGGTTTGAGGCGTTGGGTGTAGGCGACGATGTCGGCCTCGTCTAGAATCTCGCGGTTGACTTGTACGCGCTCGCCTTGGCGCACGAGGTGCGGGGAGGAGTAGAGCCCGGTAGTATATCCATTGGCGCGGTAGATCGCCTCCAGCATGGAGCAAGTTGAGCCTTTGCCATTGGTGCCTGCGACGTGAATTATAGGAAACGCCCGCTCTGGGTTGCCGATTGCATCCACTAGCAAACGCATACGATCAATCCCGTATTTCGCCCCCTTGCTCTTGAGAGAATACAGGTAGTCGCGAGTCGCGTTATAGTCGGCGGGGCCGGACATCTGGCGTCGGCCTTAACCTGCTTTTGCTTTCGGCGCTCGGTAGAGTGCCTTGAGCAAGTTAATGATACGCTCGCGCATTTCTCCGCGTGGGATAATCAAGTCAACCAAACCACGCTCCAACAGGAACTCAGAAGTTTGGAAACCAGCTGGGAGATCCTGCTGTGTTGTTTCCTTAATTACGCGTGGGCCAGCAAAGCCAATCAATGCCTCAGGCTCGGCGATGATGACATCACCCAGCGATGCATAGCTTGCCATCACACCAGCCATAGTCGGGTTCGTCAAAATGGAGAAATAAGGGATCTTAGCTTCGCTCAAACGCGCGAGAGCGGCGCTGGTTTTGGCGAGTTGCATTAAGCTGAGGATTCCTTCCTGCATCCGCGCGCCCCCCGAAGCGGAGACAATGATCACGGGAATCTTTTGATCGACACCACGCTCGATTGCACGCGTCAACTTTTCCCCCGCCGCCGAGCCGAGGCTCGCAGCCATGAAGCGGAAATCCATCACCGCAATGCTCACAGGGATGCCGTCCATGGTGCCAACACCAGAAATAACAGTGTCGGTTTCTTTGGTCTTCGCCTGATTAGCTTTGAGCTTTTCTGGGTACGAGCTGGTCGCGTTGAATTTAAGTGGGTCGAGTGAGCTGATCTCGGTGTCCATCTCTGCAAAGCTGTCAGCGTCTAGCATCGACTCGATTCGGTCGCGCGCTTTGAGTGGGAAGTGGTAGCCGCTCGAAGGAACTACCATCAGGTTTTCCTTAAGAACGCGGTTATAAATGATTTCACCAGTTTTTGGGCATTTCGTCCAAAGATCCTTTGGAATGTCCTTCTTTTTAACGGTGACGGTTGAGTATTGTGGTTTTCCGAAGAGTGCCATGGTGTAAGTGGTGAAAGTGGGAAGGTATGAAAGTGGGAAGGTATGAAAGTGTGAAGGTGGGAAAGTGTGAAGGGAAGAAAGTAGGAAAGTGGCGCTAGCCATGTCCGATGGTGACTACTTTGAGACGATTGGCGCCTGCATCGCGCAGAACACGCGCACAAGCGTTGAGTGTCGAACCCGTGGTAAACACATCGTCGACTAGGATGTATTGTTGATCAGGAATTAGAACTGCATCGGGCGCTAAAGCAAAGGCATTTTTTACGTTTTGGTGTCGTTCCCTCTGATTCAGCCGTGTTTGTGTTTGTGTATAAATTCGCCGAATGAGTAGATTTTCGATCGTGGAGCTGCGATTAGTCGTAGAAATTAACATGTCGGCGATCCGCTCGCTTTGATTAAAGCCGCGCTCGCGCAGTTTGGTCGGGTGCAGTGGAACGGGGATCAGCGTGGCATGGTGAATGTAGTCTAGGTAATGCCTCGAAGTGGCGACCATCTTGCGCAGATCCTGCAGTACATAGAATCCCTGTTGATATTTGAGCGCGTGCAGCAGGCTGCGACCTGCATCTTTAGCCAAGAAAAGCGCCTTCCCCTGGTCAAAGAGCGGTTCCAGGTCGGCACAGTGCGGGCACATTTTCGAGCCACCTACCATGCCAAAAAATGGGTAGCCACAGGTATGGCATGCCGGCGGATCGCAGGGCAAAATGGCGCGTGCGCAAGCCGAGCAAATGAAGTCATATGGAGTGCCTTCGACCGCGCCCGAACAGTGCACACAACTGCGCGGAAAAATGAGATCGAGGGCGGCTTTGGCCCAGTGTTTTAGCGGGAGCAACTGAGACTAGGGAATTAAGGGTGTAGGCTGTCAATCATCGTAAAACCTGACAGTTGAAGTGACACAAGGTGTTTATAGTTCCTCAACTACGAGTGTCCATGAGTTAGCCAAACGTCGAGTAAATTTGATTTTATTGATCGTTCATGGCGTTAGTAGAATACTAGCAATAAATGAACTCAGGTGACTGGTATCTTTCGGCAGAAGTACCAGACATCAATTAAGCCACCGCCTAAATGGCGCATACTCTGATTCATCTGAATAGACGTCCATTCACGGTTTAAGAAATTACGGGATGAGTTCAGTGACTGATGAATTCATTGATGTCTATGGCTCCGTCATCGCTAATCGACTTACGGCGCGGTTTTAGCGCACTGCGTCAGACGGTTACATCGCCGACATCAATGCCGCAGCTTCCTGCGTAGGCAGCCAGCAGGCGCTCCTGCAGGGTATTGCGACCACCCGTAGCCACGGCAGTGGCGTCGAGGTCGAAGAACAGCTCCAAACAGGCCTGCTCACTGGTGAACACTTCGTAGCGCTCAGCAAGACAGCCGAACAGCACCTCAAGGTCTAGCGGTTGCGGCAAGCCACTGTCAGCCAACCAGGTGGCCAATTCTACATGCAAGGCGTCTATGGTGTTGTTTTGCACTGTCCAACAGTGTCCTTGAGCAAGTTCCAAAAAGATCGATTCTAAGGCGGCCTTAAGCCATAGAGCATCACGATCCGCGAGCCTATCGAGGTAGCTGGATTCAGCCGCCGAGATGGCAGACTGGTGGCGCGTGGTCCATAAACGTAGGGTGAATCGTGTGGCTTTAATTGCGAGCCAGTAGAATAATTGCAAGGCGAGTACCAGTAGTTGAAAAAGTAATAGTGCGAACTGAGCCAGCAGATTCAGAATGCCAATCACCGCATGTAAATAGAGGGCATTTTTACCGCGCACCTGAATCCCCGCAATTTTAGCACTCGAATAGCGTGGCTTGAACCAGTTGACTGTACCGAGATCTGTTTTTGTTGAGACCGATACCCCGCTTTTAGAAAGGTTGAGCTTGGTGGGTCCGTTGCCGTAGCGCCCCCGTAGCACAAAGCGTCCATTTTGAAAGGCGACCTGAGTGCTTTTGGCGATTCGTTTGGAGGCTCGCAGACCATGTTTGCTGTTTGCCGTTAAATGGATGCCTGCGGCTTGGGTCTGTGCCCGGAGAGCAATCCCCCCAGTGCGACTCATCCGCAAGTGTTTGCCACGGTATTCGATCCGCTTCAGTCGCCCGTCTGTGCTTTGTTTCAGCATGCTAGGATGCTTGCGATCACCTCGATGGAGGCGACTCTTTTATAGGCGTCTTCGTCTCTAGCGGCAAAGGCTGATGTTGCATCCGAATCGATCACTCTTAATCCAGCAGCTTTTTACCCTGACGCAGTCCGATCTTACCCGAGCCAGTAAAGACTAGCGACAAAGCGCCAAACATGTAAAGTAACTGCAGCTCGATCTTGGACTCACCGTGTTTACCGAGCTCGAACACCTCGCCGCCATGTGCCACATAGATCGCAATGATCATGGTAAAGACCACCATGAGTGCGGCAGGTCGGGTCGCGATACCGAGGATGATCAGGATGGGCGCGAGCACTTCGCCGACGAAGGCGCCATAGACCATGAATGCGGGCAAGCCATTGGAGGTCATCAGTTCTTTCATCCACTCCACCCCAGTTTGCAGCTTGTGAATGCCGTGCAGCAAAAACAGCCCTCCGAGTGAGACCCGCAGCAGTAGTAGGCCGATATTGGGATTTAAGATGGGATCGATGTATTTTGTGAGGTGCATGATGTGAGTGGGTTTTATGATTAAAAGATTGTCTGTGCGATTACAGTTTGGAGTCGTTGGGCCAGCATTTATTGCATTTGAATGTGTGCTTATCGATAAAATACCCGATCCAGACTTAAACCTTGTCCCGGGGCGGTGACAATTCGATGGGTGCGTTGCTTGGATGCGAGGATTTCAGAAACATCCGCAGGGCTAAGACGCCCGCGCCCGACCGCATAGAGCGCACCGGCGAAAGTACGAACCATTTTATACAGAAATCCTGAGCCTTCAGCGGTCAGGGTAAGGTATTTGCCGCGTTGTGTGACACTCAGCGAGTGTATGGTTTTAGTCGGGTTCGGGTCGTTGTCCTTACTGTGGCTAGCACTGTAGGCGGTAAAGTCGTGGGTGCCGATTAGGCGCTGTGCTGCGGCGTTCATCGCTTCGAGATCCAGTGGGATGTCACGGCAGGCCCAGACGTAAGGGTTGTCACTCGGCTTGGCTCGGCCTAAATAGATGCGATATTTGTAGCGCTTACCTGTCACTGAGAAGCGGGCGTGAAAGTCGTCGCTGACTGAGCGGACGGACTTGATTTGAATGCTGGCGGGCAGCTGGGCGTGCAGTGCGCGGATCAGTTTTTCAGGCGGGTGTTGCCAGTCGGCATCGAAGTGGAAGCATTGTCCGTTGGCATGCACGCCGGCGTCGGTGCGGCCGCTGCCGTGAATCTGCACGTTGATTGCGAAGATCTTAGAGAGTGTCGCTTCGATGTGATTTTGCACAGCGTTGCCGTTAGGTTGGCGCTGCCAACCTTCAAAGTGCGTGCCATCGTAAGCGCAAATACATTTCCAACGCATGGGAAGGACTCTTGCCAATGCTGTTAGGGATGCAAGTCTGCGTTGCGATGGGAGAATTGGAAGTCTGGCAATATAGTATAGTGGCGCTTGGTGCCGCCTGTGTCGGTTTGGGTAAAGGTGGATTACCCGGAGTGGGCAACCTAACAGTGGTGCTGCTCGCCTTGGTGCTACCAGCAAAGGCATCAGTTGGGATTTTGCTGCCGATCCTCATTGCCGCTGATATTGTGGCGGTGACGATTTATCGGCGTCATGCACTCTGGCCTTATATTGTGCGTTTGCTGCCGTGGATGTTGGTCGGCATTGTGATTGGATATTTGGTCTTTAGCCGAGTGAATGATGCAGATGTGAAGCTATTGATCGGCGTGGTTTTGTTATCGATGACAGCGATACATTTCTTCCGCAAGTGGAGTCGGCGCAATCATGCAGGAGAGGATCAGTTACCGCAGCATCCGGTATTTATTGCGATAACTGGTATGATCGGTGGCTTTGCCACGATGGTGGCCAATGCGGCTGGCCCAGTGGCGGCGCTCTATTTCATTGCTTCGGGTTTGCCGAAGTATGCTTATATCGGTACTGCAGCTTGGTTATTTTTACTGGTCAACGTAATCAAGGTGCCGTTCATGATGGACCTAGGAATCATTGATTTTAGCTCTTTGGGATTCAGTGCGAGCTTTATGCCGTATGCCTTGGTCGCTGCTTTGATCGCGCCGATCATTGTGAAGCGAATCAATCAACGTCTGTTTGAAATCCTAATCTGGGCCTTTGTAGTGATTGGAGGGCTGAAGTTGGTTTTTTGAGAGACCTGAGACCTGAGACCTGAGGAAGCAAGAGATTGATTGACTAACTTCTAACTCCTGCCTTCTAACTTCTTATACGAATGGCACGTAAATCGACACGTAAACTTTGGGCCGAGCATATTGCTCGTGGTGGTGGTAAATTGCCTGCGTCCAAGCAAGCGAAGCCTTCGCTGGGTGTGCAATTCGAGGGCTTGGTGTTGGGCATTGACTCAAGTTTACGCGGGAGTGGCTTTGCTGTGTTGGACTATAAGCCGAATGGGAAGATCCGAGTGCTGGAGAGCGCGACCCTAAAACTGAAGCCGTCGCTGACACAGATTGAGTGCCTGGGTGCAATTGGTAATCAAGTCGAAGACTTTATTGATCAGCATACGTTCCGACATGTGGCGATTGAGCAGACCATTTATGTGCAGAATTTTCAGACTGCGCAAATACTAGGCGCCGCCCGCGGGGCGGCGATCGCAGTGGCTTCGATGCGAGGCTTGCCAGTGTTTGAATATGCGCCGCTGCGCGTTAAGCAAGCGGTGGCGGGTGCTGGTCGCGCGAGCAAAGAGCAAGTGGCACGCACGATTCTAAGTATTACGGGGGCGGACTTGATCAGTCGCCTAGATGAGTCCGATGCGGCGGCGGTGGCACTCTGCCATGCATACACTTGGCGGGGCGAGTGAGTGCCCTGTTTTATTGACTTATAACTTAGGCCGCCGATCTGGCGGTACGTCTGTTTGCGAGCGGCGGTTGCCACGGCCGCGTCGTCGCTCAAAACTTGGGTCAGGTATTCCGCGAAACATACGAGGAATGAAGGGATAGTCATCAGTCAGTACATAATAGTAGGTGCCGCTAGTAAATTCCGGGGTGACTCCAAAGCGGCCACCACATTCATCCAAGTCGCCAAGACCCTGCACGTACTCATAGTCGATGGTAAAGGTGCCATCATATTTACCTCCAGGCGCGCGATGAGTACTGCCGCGCTTGCCCTGCTTGACGCGGTAGCTAGATTTCAGTTTGGAGACCCCACTCGAAGCGTTGTACGGATCTTTGTAGCCGAATAACCCGTAGATAGGAAAGCCGTCTGCAGCCCAGCCGAGTAGCGTCATTTGTTCATTGTCACCTGAACGCTCGTTAAACAGGGCAGTCGGGAGTCCGTGGTAATGGTAGGCGCCATTGGGTTGAACATGGGCATGGTTCTCATCCAGGCCTAAGGATATTTGGCCGCTGAGTGCTTCGTAGTTCCACTTTGAGTTTCGATCGCGTTGATAATATTCCGCAGTGCCGGGGTCAAAGAGTACGCCGTTGAGCGCAATGCCAAAAGGCTGGCGGATTAATGGTGTTGGCTGATCTGCAATGTCTGGCTGACTGGGAATGCGGAAGTAGTAGCGTTGCTCACGAATGGTGTGAGGATTCCGTCGATTAGGGAATGCGCCGACTGGATGCGTTGGTATACCGTTGGCCTCGATCACACGTTGAGTGCCAGTTGTAGTTATCGTGCAGCTTGATGCAGGTGTGAGCATTTGATTCGCGGAGACCAATTGCTCATGCAAGCGGCTCGAGTGTGCGGTTGCGATCGTGGCGATCAGGAGGTGGAGCAAGCTATTTGTGGTCAGTAAGCGAGGACGTCTCATTTTTAATGTGGATTAGTATTTATATACTATCGTGCCGCTGCTAGAACAGTTGCATGAGTTTGAAAGTTTTTATTACAGGAGTGAGTACTGGCCTTGGTCATGGACTGGCGAAAGTTTATCTAAAGCAGGGCGCTACGGTATATGGCTGCAGTCGCCGAGCTCCGGATGATTTAATTGAGCAGGGGCTTATTTTTGAGACGGCGGATTTGGCAGATGCCCCCTCAGCTAGTCAGGCCATCGATCGCTTACTCGCAGGAGTGGGAGCTCTCGATTTAGTGATACTCAATGCCGGCAAGCTAGGTAAAATTCGTGATTTCAGTGATACCCCACTGGCTGATTTTCGTGAAACCATGGAGATCAATTTGATGGCAAACAAATGGCTGCTGGATTCCGTATATGCTGGAGGGCGTGGGGTGGAACAAGTCGTGGCAATTTCCTCTGGCGCATCGCTTTCGGGGCACCGTGGTTGGAATGGTTACAGCGTGTCCAAAGCGGCCTTGAATATGTTGATTCAGCTGTATGCCAATGAGCGGCTGGAGACTCACTTTACGGCATTAGCGCCCGGCTTGATCGATACTGCGATGCAGGATTACTTGACTGGGCTACCCGCAGATGAGCGCTATAAGCCGTTGGCAATTCTTAAAGCAGCTAAGGGCACTGAGTTGATGCCTAGCTCGGATGAGTGTGCTGCAAAGTTAGTGGCGGTAGTTCCAAAATTACGTGATTTGCCAAGCGGTTCTTACGCGGATATCCGCAAGCTTTAGTTCGCGCCGTCGGATTCGTTTAAACTCAACTTACAACCAGCAACCCCGCACAATTGACTCAAAAGCCTGCGCGTTCGGGGTATTTTTCGATAAATTTCAGAAAGATGTCTTTAGCGACCGGGCCAGCAGTGGAGCCGCCGTGGTAGCTTTGACTTTCACGAGTGCCTTCGACCATCACCGCGACGGCGATTTGCGGATTTTCAATTGGTGCAAAGCCGAAGAACCATGCGAGATTTACCTCCTTGCCATGGGCGCGAAAGTCAGCAGTGCCGGTTTTTCCGCCGATACGAAAACCGTCAATTTTAACGAGCCTGCCAGTGCCTTTGGCGCCGACAACGCGCTCCATCCCTTCCCACAGGATACGGGTTTGTTCTGGCGTTAGGCCGATCGATTCACCGCCGTGGTTGACCTGCATCGCCTCTTCGCGCGAGAGTGCTTTCAAGGTCGGCTTGGTGCGTGTCTCGCTGCGAGCGATCGATGCGATAGCGGTTGCCATTTGCAACGGTGTTTGAAGTAAAAAGCCTTGTCCGATCGCGGTGTTGGCGGTGTCGCCAGGCACCCATCCCGCGTCCACTTTTTCACGCTTCCAGGCTTTTGAAGGAACGACCAAGCGGCTGGTTTCGTAGGGTAGTTCGATGCCAGTTTTTTGGTCGAGACCGAAGCGCTTGGCTTCTGCGCTGATCTGATCGATGCCCATTTCAATACCTTTGCTGTAGTAGAATACATTACAGCTACCTTCGATCGCGGCGGGTAGGTCGACTTCGCCATGTCCCCAGCGAGCGTGGCAACGGAAGATACGGTTGCCTACACGGTGGACACCTTGACAGTTGAGGGTCGTGCTAGCGTCGATGTTACCGTTACGCATGCCAGCAATCGAGGTGATGAGCTTGAAGGTAGAGCCCGGCGGGTAGGAGAGCTGTACTGCTCGGTTGAGCCAAGCGCCGCGTTCGTTGATTGCCTTAAAGGTAGCGCTTGGGATAAAAGGGCTCAGGTCGTTGAGGTCATAGGATGGATGGCTGACCAGAGCGAGCACTTCACCCGTCTCAATATCGAGCGCGACGGCAGCTCCCGTGCGCTCACCGAGTGTAATTTCGGCAGCTTGTTGTAGGTCGATATCAATACTGGTGATGAGGCTGTCACCCTGCTTGGGGGGAACCATTTCAAGGCGCGTGTCTTGAAAGCCAAGCGGATCCACACGCCAAATTTCCATCCCAGTAGTGCCGGAGAGCCGATCATTGAAGGAGCGCTCGAGTCCCGTTTTCCCGACCTTGGTTTTAAAGGTAAATGTTTTGATGCCATCGCTGGGAATGTCACTGGAGTCGGGCAGTGTGTTTTGCACATAGCCAAGTAAGTGAGCGGCGGAACTGCGGTATGGGTAGTAGCGTGCTGTACCCGTGTGGATTTGGATTGGAGAATTGACAGGAATTTGCTCGACGAGGCGCGCGTAGTGATCCGGCTTGAGGTCTTCGACTAGCGGCAGAGGGAGCAGCAGTTGCTCATTAAAATGGCGGATTAATTTACTCTCGGAGATGGAGTCGTCGCGGCCAGTGATTTTATTAATGATGTGAACGTAGCGATTCACAACAGCGAGCCGAGCGGTCCATGCGCAGCGGCTATAGTTCGGAGTTGGGGGATCGTACGGACGCTCGGCTTCCGGTGTGTTTTCATATTCCTCTCGAATGCGGGCGCGCTCGGTTTTGTAGATTTTTGAATATTCTTGGCGAAAGTCTTGGCGCAGGTCGTCGAGGTAGACCACTGCGGAGTAGTGCGGCCGGTTGCCGACTAACAAGTTGCCATTACGGTCGTAGATGTCGCCGCGCGGCCCAGGAGTAAGGATGCGCCGCTCGGTTTGGCGTTTTTCAATTTCCTGGTACTCGCTAATGTCAATGAGTTGGCTCCAACCCAGTCCGCCAATGAGCACCGCGCCAGCAGCGATGGCGATCCAGAGGAAAAATAGGATACGCGGATTCTCTCCCCTGTGTACATCGTATTGGCTCATGATAGCGGCAGCTCGTCCGGATCCTGGTCGGTATTGCAGAGCTGGAATAAGAGGCGCTCGAGATTAAAAAACCACGGCGCAATGATCAGCAGCGCAGCGTGCGATGCGAAGCAGGTGATGAGCAACTGAATCCAAAAGGCCGTTGAGCTTAAATATTGAAGTCCTTCAAAGGGGATGAGCATGATGAGACAGCCCAAGTTAACTGCATGCGCGAGCACGATGGGGTGGTAGTTCTGCTCCGCGCGAAAGCGGATGCGTGCCCCAAAAATGACTGTTCCGAGGGTCAGCATGGTACAGGTAAATAAGCCGAATGTGGTCGGCAGCGCAGCATCGACCCAGAGGCCAGTGAGTACTGTGCAGAGAAAAAATGAGCGCTGATTTAGATAGAGCGCGGGTAATACCGGCATCGGACCGAGCAGTACAAAGTAGAGCGAGAATGGCGCCAGGCTGGAGTTGACCATTAAGCAGAGATGGAGCAGTAGAGCATTGGCTCCGAGTAAGATGAGGACGCGTGGATCAATCAACATCGCGATCGTAGACTAGTGGGGTGAGTGGAATGAGTACGGACACCTCGTGGAGACTGAGCAGACGCTCATCAAGTTGTACTTCTCCAGCTTGAAAGATGCCACTACTGCCTGGCTCTAACCAGCCAACTTTACCAATAATGAGGCCTGGCGGAAACGTGCCACCCAGTCGGGTCGAGATCAATTGCAGTGGCTCGTGGGTATTGGCGACAAGATCCTGAGGCGCATCACGCACTGCTCCAGTCGGGGCGCCGAAGCCGCTCTGCGGGACCCCTTGGAACACGACTGGCCGATCATCGCCCTCGAAGCTTGCAGCCATACGAAAGTTGGGGCTGGTGATCAGTTCGACGCGACTGGTAAAGGCATTGACCTCGATGACGCGTCCAACGACGCCACCAGCAAAGATCACGGCCGCACCTTCAGTGATGCCGTAATCGTCGCCCTTGCGGATAACGATTTGCTGCCACCAAGCGCTGAGGTCACGGCGAATAACACGAGCGACTTCGTAGCGAAATTCTCTGCGACTGGGCATGTTGAGAATTGTTTCCAGGCGCATCACCTCAGTCTCGAGGGTATTATTGCGTTGATCCAACAGTTGGTAAAACGCCTTTTGTCGCGCGAGCGTCTGTCCAGCTTCAATGAGTTCGATCTTAGAATGGCTGCGTCGCGCCCAGAACTCTTCGAGGTCGTCCAAGTAAGACGTAACAATCCAAGCGGGCGCTTGGAACTCAGTAAAGCTGACGCGTAAGAAAGGGAGAAACGATTTGGATAGCGTTGGAACTATCCACCAAGCAACGAGAAAGAGGCCTAAGGCGACTAACGGCTTGAACTTATCGAGGCGGAATTTCGCCACGTTCAGCGCTTAGCTTTTAGGGGTTCCTGTGAGGTCTTTCAAGAGAAAGGCCAATTCTTCGAGGACCATGCCAGTGCCATTTGCAACTGCACTGAGCGGATCTTCAGCAATCGTAACAGGTAAGCCAGTGGCATCGCTGAGTAATTGATCAAGCCCGCTAATCATCGCACCACCTCCGGCGAGTACGAAACCACGGTCGATCAGGTCAGCAGACAATTCTGGAGGGCATCGTTCTAGCGCGTTGCGCACCATATCAACGATTGAGGACATGGTGTCTGAGAGGGCTTCACGAACCTCGGTGGAGGCGATGGTGATCGTCTTTGGTAGACCCGCTACGGAGTCGCGACCGCGGACTTCCATGGAAACTTCATCATCAAGTGGAAATGCAGAACCAACGCGAATTTTAATTTCTTCAGCAGTGCGCTCACCGATGATCAAATTATATGCACGCTTCATATAGTTGATGATTGCGTTATCAATTTCGTCACCACCAACGCGGATACTTTTTGAATACACCACACCTGCGAGCGAAATAATAGCCACTTCTGTGGTACCACCGCCGATGTCGACGATCATATTGGCGGCAGGTTCGTCGATCGGTAGGCCGACTCCGATTGCAGCAGCCATCGGTTCTGCCAGCAGAACGACGTCGCGAGCACCCGCACGAATGGCAGAGTCTTTGACTGCGCGCCGCTCGACTTCGGTGATCCCAGATGGTACAGCAACCACGATACGCGGCGCCACGAAGGTTCTGGTGCGGTTCACTTTTTTGATGAAATACCGGAGCATGGCCTCGGTAATTTCAAAGTCGGCGATCACGCCGTCTTTCATGGGGCGGATGGCTGTAATATTACCCGGTGTGCGGCCAAGCATTTTTTTGGCGTCGGCACCCACGGCGCAGACCTTCTTCGTCGAGGTATAGATCGCGACAACGCTGGGTTCGCGCAGGACGATACCTTTGTCTTTGGCAAACACCAGTGTGTTTGCAGTTCCTAGGTCGATTCCGATGTCGTTGGAGAGAAAGCCGAGCACGATGAGAAAAAATTAGAGAGAGATGACTCCCAGTTGCAGGAGTTATTACGTTTCTCACGTGGAAGGGTTTGAATGTCAAATAATTACCATGCCACATATCGGTAATTGAGGGGTTTAAGCTAAGGCAGTGCTCGAATATGATGATGCAGTTGACGATTGGTGCGCCTAAAGAGGTTTCAGCGAGGTTCAGGCGGGTAGACGAAAACGGCGTCCAGTCAAGAATCTGCTTGATATATATCAGCTTCAGAAGACATATGTTTAGCATTCATGGATACATACAAAGACTATTTGCAAGAGATCGAGGAACGAAAAGGTCTAGGACTCCACCCGAAACCAATTGATGGCGGGGAACTTCTCGCTGAAATTATTAGCCAGATCAAGGATTCCCAGCACCCGCACCGCGTAGATTCGCTGCACTTTTTTATCTACAACACTTTGCCGGGAACTACCAGTGCTGCAGGAGTGAAAGCAGCGTTTTTGAAAGAGATTATCCTTGGTGAATCAGTGGTCGATAAGATCACCCCTACGTTCGCCTTTGAGTTACTGTCTCACATGAAAGGGGGGCCGTCTGTCGAGGTCCTACTGGATCTCGCCCTAGGTGAGGATTCGGCGATTGCCGCTCAAAGCGCGGCGGTGCTAAAGACTCAAGTATTTCTCTATGAAGCAGACACCGATCGCCTTGAAGCTGCTTACAGGGACGGCCATGCGATCGCAAAAGACATCTTAGAGAGCTATGCAAAGGCGGAGTTCTTTACCAAGCTCCCTGAAGTAGAAGAGGCCATCGAGGTGGTGACTTTCATCGCGGGCGAAGGTGATATTTCGACAGATTTGCTCTCTCCGGGCAATCAAGCGCACTCACGCTCGGACCGCGAATTGCACGGGAAGTGCATGATCTCAGAGGCGGCTCAAGCCGAGATCCAAGAACTTCAGAATGCGCACCCAGGTAAGCGTGTGATGTTGATCGCAGAGAAGGGCACCATGGGTGTGGGTTCCTCGCGTATGTCGGGTGTCAATAACGTGGCACTCTGGACAGGCAAGCAGGCCAGCCCGTATGTGCCATTTGTCAACATTGCCCCAATCATCGCGGGCACTAATGGTATTTCTCCTATCTTCTTAACCACTGTCGGGGTGACTGGCGGCATTGGGATCGACTTGAAAAACTGGGTAAAAAAACTCGATGCCGAGGGTAACCCGGTGCTAGATGCACAAGGTGATCCGGTACTCGAGCAAGCCTACTCAGTGGCGACTGGCACGGTGCTGACCATTAACACCAAAGACAAGAAGCTGTATCAAGGCGACCAAGAGTTAGTCGACATCTCTGCCTCTTTAACGCCGCAAAAAGTTGAGTTCATTAAGGCAGCTGGTTCGTACGCGATTGTCTTCGGTAAAAAACTGCAGAACTTTGCTGCGCGCACGTTGGGTGTCGATGTAGTGCCCGTCTTTGCAGCGTCGAAAGAGATCTCGCATCCGGGCCAAGGGCTGACCGCCGTCGAAAAAATCTTTAATAAAAACGCGGTAGGCGTGACAGACGGCCTGACTTTGCACGCTGGCTCTGATGTGCGTGTAAAGGCCAATATTGTTGGTTCCCAAGACACGACTGGCTTGATGACCTCGCAAGAGCTTGAGGCAATGGCTGCCACGATCATTTCACCTACTGTCGATGGCGCGTATCAATCCGGCTGCCATACTGCTTCGGTTTGGGATAAGAAGGCACAAGCCAATATTCCGCGCTTGATGCAATTCATGCACAAGTTCGGGCTCATTACTGCACGCGACCCGAAGGGTGAATATCACGCCATGACGGATGTGATTCACAAGGTATTGAATGACCTGACAGTCGACGAGTGGGCGATCATCATTGGCGGCGACTCGCATACTCGCATGTCGAAGGGCGTTGCTTTCGGTGCCGACTCCGGGACGGTTGCGCTGGCGCTCGCAACTGGAGAGGCGACCATGCCGATTCCTGAATCGGTCAAAGTCACTTTCAGGGGAGACCTAAAAGACCATATGGATTTCCGTGATGTGGTGCATGCCACACAGGCTCAGATGCTCAAAAAGTTTGGCGACAATGTTTTCCAGGGCCGCGTGATTGAAGTGCACTTAGGTACCTTGCCCGCGGACCAGGCATTCACCTTCACTGACTGGACTGCAGAAATGAAGGCAAAAGCCTCAATTTGCATCTCACAGGACGAGACCTTGATCGAATCCTTAGAGATCGCGAAGAGCCGCATTCGGATCATGATTCAGAAGGGCATGGATAACGCTACGCAGGTCCTGCAAGGCTTAGTCGACAAAGCCGATCAGCGCATAGCTGAAATACGCTCAGGCGAGAAACCGGCGTTGATGCCAGATGCGAACGCGAAGTATTACGCCGAGTTTGTCGTGGACCTCGATGAAGTGGTCGAACCCATGATTGCTGATCCAGACGTCAATAATGACGATGTCTCTAAGCGCTATACGCACGACACGATTCGCGAACTTTCATACTACGGCGGAGAAAAGAAGGTAGACTTAGGTTTTGTTGGTTCTTGCATGGTGCACAAAGGCGACCTGAAAATTGTTTCTCAAATGCTCAAGAATCTCGAAGCACAGCAAGGTAAAGTTGAGTTTCATGCGCCACTGGTTGTTGCCGCGCCAACTTACAACATTATCGATGAGCTCAAAGCAGAGGGAGATTGGGACATGTTGCAGAAGTATTCTGGTTTTGAATTCGATGATAATGCTCCGAAAGGCGCAGCACGCACCGAGTATGAAAACATGATGTATCTAGAGCGTCCTGGTTGTAATTTATGTATGGGTAACCAAGAGAAAGCCGCGCGGGGTGATACGGTGTTGGCGACTTCGACCCGTTTGTTCCAAGGCCGTGTGGTTGAGGACTCTGATCGTAAGAAGGGTGAGTCGTTACTGGCATCGACTCCGGTGGTGGTGCTATCCGCAATTCTTGGACGCATTCCAAACATGAATGAATATACTGCTTCAGTTACAGGAATTAATCTAACGAAGTTTGCGCCGCCAACTAGCGCTTTGATTCGTTAGTTAATTTTGCAGATATCGGCGGGCTCTACCTGAGCGCGATCACTCCGCCATGTCTACAGTGCATTATATCAGCGGTCGATTATGTCCGTACCCAGGCCTAGTTAGAATCAGCTATGTTTGATTGCGACTAGCGTCAAGTCATCGGCTTGGCCTGCTTGGCCAGAAAAGTGGTGTACACTTGCCATGATCTGTTCGAGGATGAATTGGGCGCTGCCGTCTCCGTGTGTCTCGAGAGCGTGGATGAGGCGCTCGCTTGAGTACTCTTCGCCGATGGCGTTAACGCTTTCGGTCACACCATCGGTGTATAGGATAAGCGCATCATCTTTGCGAAAGGGCATGGTCTGATCCTTAATCATCAGATCAAACATTTCCGGTGGTACCATACCCAAGGCCATGCCTTCGGAGTGAATCGTTTCGATCTGCGAGCTGCCGTCGTCCGCGCGATGGTAAAACAAGGGCAGTTCGTGGCCCGCGCGGGCAAAGGTGATCGATTGCTCGGCTTGGTCAATAATTGCGTAGATAATCGTGATGAACATGTCGCGCCGCATCGCACTCTGCATTTGCACATTGATGGCGCTCAGTACTTCTGCCGGGGAGTCTTTTCGCCGAGATATGTGGCGCAGGTTGGTTTGACAAATCGCCATCAAAATCGAAGCAGAAATCCCCTTGCCCGAAACGTCTGCGATGGCGACGCCGATACGGTTGTCATCGATTGCGAAGACGTCATATAGATCGCCGCCTATTTTCTGAGCGGCGGTATATTGTGCGGCAAATTCGATCTTCGGGGAGTTTGGAAATTGGCTGGGAAGTAACAGATTTTGTATGCTGCAGGCCAGTTCAAGGTCGAGGTCTAGCTTGTTCTTCTCAATTTGCAATTGCATCGCATCGCAATTGTGCACGGCGAGTCCAACTTGCTCTGCCAGTGACTCGACCAGAGAGAAGTCGGTATCGGTAAAGGCGAGATTGTCTGCGGGGTTGGCGACCGCGAGCACGGCAATTAGGGTGTCTTGAAAAAGTACTGGAGCGACAATTAAGGAGCGTACTTTAAGTGCCGGGTCGTGGTGCTGTACGACACGCGGGTCGTTGGTCGCGTCGGCGATCAGTTGCGCGCGCGTGGACTTGGCGACTTGGCCGATCAAGCCCTCGCCCATTTCAAAGCTTTCGGATTTGAGAATAGTTTCAAGAAATTGTGTGCGAGTGGCGAGTTTCGCGCTGAGACCATCTGGTAGTTTACGTTGCGGAGGGAAGAGGCCTTCGACAGCGATGCCTTTGAGTGTGCCGTTGTCACGTTTTTCGAAGATGCAGGCACTCATCGCGCCTGTGCTAAGAATAGCGGCGTGTATGATTCGCTGAAACATGGCTGCTCGATCGCTACCTTCAGCGACAGCTTCGACCATATTATGCATAAACTCGACGACGATCTGCTTCTCCTGTTTGAGGAGCTGCTTTTCTTCTTCTATTATTTTGATGTGCCTGCGCTTGCCTGCATAGAGCAGCCACATGCTGAGGAGTCCGATGAGTGCACCAAGGAAAAAAGACATAGGTCAATCGGTTCCTTAGGGAGTGCGGGACAGGTGATTCATCACTCCTTGTCTTTGGCTTCGACCTGATTTTTCAAGAAGGCAATAACATCTTGAAATTTTACGGCGTTTTCGGCGTCAGCTTTTACTAAGTTTTCGTGAGCGTTCAGCACATTTTTTGCATCAGACACTTCTACATTTTTAAGTGCCGAAAATTCTGCTGCAGCCGCAGCACTGCCGCATTTGCCAAGGTCCTCACCGATGGTGAGCAGGTTTTGTAATCCGAGATTACAGACCAGATCATGGTTACGCTCGCCGAGCTTGCAGAGGATCAATACGCCGGGGGGCGTTCGCTTGCGAAGTTCGATCGCGGTGCCAGCGAGTATGCCAAGAAAGGTACTATCCATCCCTTTACAATTTTCGAAGTCGAGCACGACGTGGCTCTTGCCGTCGCGCACTACTTTTTCAATAAACTCTCGAAACGTATTGCAGTTTAGATAGTTCGCTTTGCCATGAATCTGAACCACGACGGGATCAGTGTAGGCACTGACTAAATAGGTTGGCTGTTGAGGCTCATTCATGCGCTAGGCTCGTACGGCAAATGACATGTAATAAAAGATTCAAAAACGGGATGACAAAGAGATGTTTATGATGCCATCACAGCCTTAATAAGCAACTTCAATTGCAGAATCAATTTATACCCAATGGCGAAGATGGGGAGGCATCGTCAGCCCGCGCACGAAAGCTTAATCAGTTCGCTTATCCTTTAAGGGCTGTTTTGATTGCGTCGAAGTTCGGCAGATCGTGTGGATCTTCTGCAGACTCGCTGTAGATGATAACGCCGTCTTCATTGATTACGAAGGCTGAGCGCTTTGAGACTCCCTTGAAGCCCAGTAAGTCAGCATAGAGCACATCGTAAGCGGCCGAAACATCTTTGTTAAAATCGCTCAGCAGCGGAAATTTAAGACCGTCGACCTTGGCCATTTCTTCTTGCGCGAAGGGGCTATCGACAGAGATACCATACACTGCAGCGTTGAGGTCAGCATATGCAGAGAGGCTCTGGCTAACGTCACACATTTCTTTCATGCAGACACTGGTAAAGGCGAGTGGGAAAAACAGCAGGACGGTCTTCTTTTTACCGAGATTGTCGCTCAGGGAGACGTCTTGAAGCCCTTTGGCGTTCTTCGATTTAAGAGTAAATGCGGGTGCTTTGGTGCCAGTTGCGAGTGCCATGATAATTCTTAGTAATGAGTAGTGAAATTGTTAGAACACCCAATAAAGAATTGAGCGAGGTAAATGTAAAGCATCAGATGCAAACAGTCGCGCTCTATCGAGCGCGACCAGTTGAAAATAGCCTTAGGGGAGGAGTTTGAAAAAGATACGCTTGCCTGCTTGGAAGATCATTTCGCTATCGGGGCGAGTGATCTCACGGGTGGGGTCACTTTGCTTTTCGCCGTTGATCTTGACACCACCTTGTTGCACGAGACGGCGCACCGCACCCTTACTTTCAAACAATTCGGACTGTGCCATCACATCAAACAGGGGAGCAGCTTCGGCATCACCGAGCAGGTCGCTCCATGTGAAGGTCGGCATGTCATCGGGAAGTTTATTTTTCGAGAATACTTGCTCAAACTGCTCGAGTTCGTGCTTACCGGCCTGCATGGAGTGGAATTGGCCAACGAGTGTGGCCGCCAGGCTTTTCTTTGCGTCCATCGGATGGCCTGCCTTGAGCTTAGTAATCTTTGCAACGTCAAATTCGAGCAAGAGCTGGTAGTACGTCCACATGGTATCATCGCTGATGGACATGATCTTGCCGAACATTTCCTTCGGCGAGTCGGTAAACGCGATATAGTTGTCGGCGCTTTTAGACATCTTTTTAGTGCCATCTAGACCGATTAAGAGCGGCATAGTGATGACCGCTTGCTCTTGCTTGCCGGCGTCTTTCTGTAGTGCTCTGCCGACCAGCATGTTAAAGAGTTGATCAGTGCCGCCGATTTCGACGTCGGCATTCAGTACCAATGAGTCGTAGCCTTGGATGAGTGGGTAGAGAAACTCGATGATCGAGATCGGTACATTACCCTTGTAGCGTTTGGCGAAGTCATCGCGTTCGAGCATTCGGGCAACGGTCATTTTACGCGCCAGTTTGAGGCAGTCCTCAAAGCCCATGTCGTCGAACCATTCACTATTATAAACGACGGTGGTCTTCTTCTCGTCGAGGATCTTGAAGGCTTGCTCTAAGTAAGTCTGTGCGTTGTCGACGATTTCTTCTTTAGTCAGCACTGGGCGCGTATCAGAGCGACCGGAGGGATCGCCGATGAGCGTGGTAAAGTCGCCGATGATGAGGATAGCTTCGTGCCCGAGATCTTGGAATTGGCGCAGCTTGTTAAAGACGACTAGGTGGCCGAAGGTGAGGTCGGGTCGGGTCGGATCAACGCCGAGTTTGACACGGAGTGGACGATTCCCGTGCAGGCGGTCCTCTAGTTCGGTATCGCCGATGACAGTCTCGGTATTGGTGCGAATGGTTTCGATCAGGCTCATTGAAAAGTAATTCAGAAGTTAGAAGTTATCAGTCAGCAGATCCCAAAGTGTTGTCAGGCTGATGCCAGATAAGCTGATCTCGTACGGCGCGCCGTAAAGGAAAAAGCGCTAGCGTATGGTAATGTATGGCTCAATCGCGCGGTTGCAGTTGGCCGATTCTACGAATGCATCGCGCTCTGCTCTGCGGGAAAAGAGGTAGAGTGCGTAGCCACCCCACCCGCCACCGCAGTATTTAAATCCTACGCACCCTTCGGCCTGAGGGAGTTCGCGCATGCCTTCTTTCAGCTGAGCAGCATAGCTAAGGCTGATGGCTGCGCCCAACTTAGGGATGCTCGATTCAAATACGGCCTCTCTGGCAGCTATACCCGCACGCTCGATCAGGTCGTAGTCACGCAGATTGTCGGCATTGCTCGGCGTGTCGTGGGGAATATCGGTATAGTGCAATGCCATGTGACCATTGAGGAAATCACCATTGCGCTTAAAATCGAGCTCAGGCCGTTCACTGCTGCGCCATACGCAAACGCCAGTCTCACGGATGATCGCTGGGTCTTGCCAGCCGACACCCATGTTGAGCTCGCTTTCGACTCCATCGTTTCCGTTGAGCAGCGCCCATGCGCCGCTGCCCCCTAAGCCAGACTTCAGCTCGTAGCTCCATTCATTGAGCGAGACCATTGGTGAGATTGCGCAGTTTACGATGTAGGCACCTTGCCGGGCATGGCGCGGGACATCTAGCCAGCCACCGCCGAAGTCAACGCGCAATGGCGCTTCCGCGGGCGTGCGGATATTGCGCACGATCGACGAAGACGATACTGGAGTGAACTGAGGCGGCGTTTTAGGCAGCACAATATAATCGGCTCCAATTTCCTTGCAGAGCGTTTTTTTTACGTCGGCAAACTGATCGTCTTCGGTGACAACTAGGACATCTGGGCGTACTTTAAGAAAGTGATCTTTAAAATCGAGGCCATGCACTTGGCAGTTCCCGATGACCACTTGGTCGATAACCTCGATCGCAGTCATCAAGGCCAGCTTATGATCCTGCGGGATCGAGGTGCGCCGCTTTTTATGCTCCCAAAGCACTTCATCGGAGGCAAAGCAAACCGTGAGGTGGTCACCGAGTGCACGCGCTTCTTTGAAAAATTGAATATGTCCTCCGTGGAGAATGTCGTAGCAGCCAGAAACAAAGATTTTTTTCATGAATAAAGAATGTCAGTGATAAGACCGGATGTGGTTATGTGACACCGATTAGGCACGGATTTGATCCAATGCCAATAGTAGACCGATTGAATGTAACAAAAGTATTTTACTTATTTACCTTTGGCTGTAGCTGGGTATCTGAATAGTATGTTTGAATCAATTAATCCGGCGACTGAGCAAGTGCTTGCGCGATATGCGACCATGCCGGCAGAAGCCTTGACTGTAGCGCTAGAGGAAGCGCGTTCGACGGCGAGAGTATGGTCGCGGGAGGAGGTCGGGTTACGCGCTGCAATGCTCGAGCGCGTGGCGGGTTTGTTGGATGCAAAGCGCGAGGAATTTGCTCAGTTGATTACCGCCGAGGTAGGTAAGCCGATTGCAGAGGCGCGAGCGGAACTTGATAAATGTGCGTTGCTCTGCCGCTACTATGCCGAGCATGCAGTCGAATTCTTAGCCGATCAGCGGATACAAAGCGGGACCCACGAGAGCGTACTAAGCTACGAGCCGTTGGGTGCGGTATTGGGGATTATGCCGTGGAATTTTCCATTTTGGCAGGTGTTTCGCTTTGCCGTCCCCGTCATGACGGCAGGCAATGTAGCCTTGCTAAAGCATGCGCCGAATACGTGTGGCTGTGCGTTGGCGATTGAGGCGCTGTTTGTTGAGGCAGGCTATCGGCAAGGAGTTTTGCGGGCGTTGTTGATTGAGATTAACCAGGTCGAATCAGTGATTGAGCACGATGCGGTGCAAGGTGTCGCCCTCACTGGCAGTGACAAAGCTGGTGCGGCAGTGGCTGCATTGGCAGGGCGGGCGATTAAGAAGACAGTGCTCGAGCTCGGAGGGAGCGATCCCTATATAATTTGTGAAGATGCCGACCTAGATCTGGCTGCAAAAAAATGCGTGCAAAGCCGTTTAAATAATTGTGGGCAAACTTGTATCTCAGCAAAGCGTCTGTTGGTGCACCGATCGGTGCTTGAGGCGTTCACTGAGAAAGTACTGAAAAAAATTGCGCAGCGTCGCCAAGGTGACCCAGTCGTAGAAGCGAACGACCTTGGTCCAATGGCTCGCGCAGACTTACTGGAGAACCTACAGCGCCAAGTTGATACGAGCGTTACAGCGGGTGCTCGGTTGCTTTTTTTGGGTGAGGCCCCGCAAGATGTCGGATTGTTTTATCCACCAAGTGTTTTAACAGATGTACGTCCAGGCATGCCTGCCTTCGATGAGGAGGTGTTTGGGCCGGTAGTGACTTTGATTCCGGTCGCCGACGATGCCGAGGCGATTAGCTTGGCCAACCAATCCGCGTACGGGCTCGGTGCGGCGGTCTTTACTCAAGACATTGAGCGAGCGAAGCGCTTAGCGCATCAGTTGGAATGCGGCGCGTGTTTTATTAATGACTTTGTTAAATCGGACCCGCGCCTGCCATTTGGCGGGATCAAGCGTAGCGGCTACGGTCGCGAGATGAGCGCAATTGGCATCCGTGAATTTGTCAACGTGAAGACGGTTTGCCTGGCAGTGGATAGTTGTTAGTTGCTGGTTACTGGCGTGAAAAAAGCGGGTCCTGTGATATTAGGAACCCGCCAGATTTAGAATGAGTGGCTGTGTTTGAACTACAGCCGCTGACGCACCGCTTCGTAGAGAATCACCCCTGCGGAGACTGATACATTGAGGCAGTCGACGGTGCCAGCCATCGGCAGGCTGATCAGGTGGTCGCAATGATCGCCAGTAACTTTACGCATGCCCCAGCCTTCGCTGCCGAGAATCACGGCGGTCGGTTGGTCTAAGTTGACGTCGTAGAGCGATGCCTTGCCCTTATCGGAAGTGCCGACGAGTTGAATCTTACGGTCCTGAAATTTACGTAAGAGTTGCCCGATGTTTTTAATCCGTAGAAATGGCACGTCGTCTGCGCCGCCGCAGGAGATGTCGCGCACGGTCGGCGTGATGCCACAGGCACCCTTGACTGGCGCGAGCACGGCAGTGACGCCAGCACCCGATGCGGTACGCAAGCAGGCACCCAGATTGTGTGGATCTTGCACGCCTTCAAGGATCAGGATCAGTGGATTCTCAGTGCGCTCGATCAGGTCGAACAGGTCGTCTTCGTTTTCAATATAGACGATCGTGGGACCTGACGAATGACGCGGTGGACGTGCGAGTTTTTTAATAGAATTACGGCCCATGATTTGGATACTGGTAGTTGAAAGTGGATCGTTGAGTCTACGACTTAAACAGCTCAGGCTGTGCACCGTGACTTTCTGGGTCTAGCCCGATGACATGCCAACCTTTATTAGTCAGGACTCGGCCTTGGGGTGTTCGCTGAATATAGCCTTCCTGGATAAGGAATGGCTCGTGGACTTCTTCGAGTGTATGAGCCTCTTCGGCCACAGCGACGGCGATCGTACCGAGGCCAACGGGGCCACCGCGGTAGTTCTCAGCCATGACACGCATGACCTGTTTGTCCATCTCATCGAGCCCGCGTTGGTCGATCTCAAGAAGCTCTAGCGCAGCAGCTGCCATCTTCTCGGTGATCACACCGTCGCCGCGCTGCTGAGCATAGTCTCGACAGAAATTAACGAGGTTATTGGCGATCCGTGGTGTACCACGGGCGCGGCGGGCGATTTCGGCAGCACCGGCGGTATCGAACTCGACTTCGAGCAGGTTGCAGGTGCGTTCGACGATGCCTTGCAGGGTTTGGTGATCGTAGTAGCTGAGGCGTGATTGCAGCGTGAAGCGGCTACGCAGTGGTGCAGTCAGTAGCCCCATGCGAGTGGTCGCACCGAGCAATGTGAAACGTGGTAAGCTGAGGCGCACGCTTCGAGCGTTCGGCCCCTGATCGATCATGATGTCGATGCGAAAGTCCTCCATCGCCGAGTAGAGATATTCTTCGACGGTTTTCGGGATGCGGTGGATCTCGTCAATAAACAAGATGTCGCCTTCGCTGAGGTTGGTGAGCAGGCCTGCCAAGTCGGCAGGCTTGTCGATCACTGGTCCCGAAGTAATGCTCACTTGCTTGCCCATCTCATGACCGAGAATGAGTGAAAGAGTGGTTTTCCCAAGCCCGGGAGGACCGCTGAGGAGAATGTGGTTGAGCGGTTCATCGCGGTCGCGCGCCGCGCCGACCATGACTTGCAGACGCTCGATGGTTTTATCCTGGCCAGCAAAATCTGCGAACGAGAGCGGGCGTAGCATTGATTCCTCAGACGTGATTGGGTCGGCGAGGGTTTGTTCGATAAATTCGGTACCGGTTGGCGGGTCGTCAGGTGAAAAATGCATAGTCGTGAGTGGCGTATATTTTATGTAGCACATCAGTTCTGCAGCATGAGTCAATCCATCCAGTCGGAGCAGATGCAAAATAGAGTACACGCAACCTAAGCAGTGCTGATTAAATAGCTGTTTGTTGCGGACTAAAGCGTCGCGTCGATCGCTTGCACTGCCTGCTTCAGGCGCTGCGTTTCGCTGCCACTGATTTCGACGAAGGGAAGATTTAGAATATTGAGGCGGTCTTTAAATAGTTCGTGTAATGTGTCTCTGGCAGTGGGGCTCTCTCGTTGACCTGGGTCGGCTTGCCAAGGAATGTCGGGAAGGCAGAGCAGGTAGAGGCTGTACTCCCGCTTCAGGAACGCATCATTCACCCATTCGAGCACCGTATCGAAATAATAGCTGGCATAGATGATCGAAGATAAAATATTGGTGTCGTGGATGATTAATCGATTCGCTCGTTGTAGGGCAGAATCTTCCAATGCTAATTGGCCTTTCGCGATCGGCTCGAGGTCATGCGCCTGTAAATCATCATCGAGCTGATCGACATAGCTGCGCACAAATTCCTCAGTCCATGGCTCATTATAATAGCCCGAGAGTGCTTTTGCGAGGGTGCTTTTACCGGTTGATTCGGCACCGATAAGGACGATACGTTTCATTTGTAAGAGACTTGAGGGCTGAGGCGTCTAGATTGGGGTCTTGGAGGTCGTGATAGTGCTTTTCCAGTGCAACCAGCCGCGGAGTGCTAGGCAGATGAAGACAAAAAAGAGGAAGGCGCTCATCCAATACCCTTGGGCGATGAAGATCCCGATGAAGATGACGTCTGATAGCACCCAGCAGATCCACGTCTCGATATATTTGCGGGCGAGCATCCATTGGGCAATGAATGAGCAGACGGTGGCAAATCCGTCGAGATATGCATGGGTTGAGTCGGTGTAGCCTGAGAGGAGGCTGCCGAATAGTGCGGTGCCTGCAATCAACACAGCGCTCGCGATTGCGACCTTTTTGAGTGGTGTGTGGGAGATTTTTAATGGCTCACCATCATCGATTTTAGGTGCGAGCCATCCATACCAACCATAAGCAGAAATTGCGATGAAGATCGTTTGCGAACACATCATCGCATACAGCTTCGCATCTAGAGAAATAAAGACATAGCAGCCATAACAGACGATTAGAATCGGCCATGCGGCGGCACGTTCGCGTATCGTTAGCCAGACGCCAATGATGCCTGTGATTGTGCCCAGCCATTCGATCCCGCTGGTCGCGAGTAACTGATTCCAAAAAGATTCAAGCATACGCTTTAATCAGCTTTAGCAGCTAAGATAAACTAATCAGCGTCGTAGATTTTGACCTTCTTCCAGTAATCTTTGTATTGATTAATGAAGTTGGTGTGGCGTGGGTCGACTTGATATGCATCGTGCGCTGCGACGTCTTTGACAACAACGGTCAGGCAAAAATCATAGCTGGTATCGATCGCAGCCCGTTCAGCGGTGGCTGCCGGACTGCCAATATAGACCGCTTCAGCGGACTCGATGTTTTTGAGTGTCTCAAGGCCAATTCGAAAATCAGTGAATTTGTCACCATCAAGTGTTTTTTTGAGCCAGAAGCAGACTGTGTGTACGAGCATGTGAGTTAAGGATTGGTGGTGGATGTGTAGAGCCAGAGCTTAAAGCTTGGCTGCGATGATCGCCCGTAGCTCTGTGTGATTGCGGGCAACAGGGAGCTCCGGTCGCTCGGTAGTGAGACGTTCGGGCGGGCAGAAAAGGAGTCCATCGTCAGCGCAATCGATCATCGATAAATCGTTGTAGGAGTCGCCTGCGGCAATGGTATCAAAATTGAGCGCACGGAAGGCTTCCACGGCCTTGCGCTTGTGGTCGGGCAGGCGCAGCTTGTAGTCGGCGATGCGGCCGTTGTCGTCGATGACAAGGTCATGACAGAATAGGGTCGGGTTGCCGAGTTTTGCCATCAACGGACCTGCGAATTGGCTGAATGTATCAGAGAGAATCACCAGCCGTGTTTGTGCAGTAACCCATTGGACAAACTCTTTAGCGCCCGGAAGCGGATCGAGGGTGCCGATCACTTCTTCGATATCGGCGAGCTTAAAGCCTTCTTTATCCAATATGTCCAAGCGATAGCGCATGAGTGTATCATAGCAGGGTTCATCGCGAGTGGTGCGTTTCAGTGCCTCGATCCCGGTTTTTTCCGCGAAGGCAATCCAGATTTCTGGGATGAGTACTCCCTCCAGGTCAAGGCATACGATATTCATGCTTCTAAACGGCTAGAATTGCTTATTAAGTCAACTCTCAATCAGTTTTTGGGTGAAAGCATAGTGGGTCGTTTTTAGATAAACACGTTGAATCGTTTTAATTACGGCGACCCAGTATCCGCAATATTCTGAGGAAGAGGTTGATAATATCCATGTAGAGCGCTGCGGCCGAATCGATCGCATTGTCCACGGTTTTTGGGATGGCATTGGCGCGACCCCAATCATAACCGATGTAGCCGCAAAAGATAATGACTACGATCCAGTCAATGATACCGTGATGAATCCCAAAAATGAATATTTCAACTAATTCGATGATGATCACGGTAATGAGGGCGAATCCCAAGGCCCTGTGTATTCGTTGGAAGAATACAGGGAATAGAGAGCCCAGTACCATCATGGTGAATGTGACTATGCCTGTGATGCGTATCGCCTCGTAGACCAGCGCAGTATCATAGCGTCCGACAACAAGGTTAATAATAAATCCGAACGGCACGACCACGAAATTATATCCCAAGAAGCTGATTACTGGATTATCCGATTTGGAGAAGAGCATGACTCCGAAGAAGCAGCTGGCAAGATAGCCCACAAGAAATACAATGGGATGAACTGCTGCGATGGTTTCGACTGGAATGTTTTTAACCATCACCGCATTGACCCAAAATCCCCAACAGAGCGTAAGCCCGATGATTAGGTTGTAGATACCACCGCTGAGCGGCCGACCATGAGAATTATATTCAGTCCGATTAAATACGTTGCTGGTATTCATATTTGCAGGATTATAATATGCACCTTAGCAAAATCAAACAAGGAATGGGTCGGTGCCATTGGAGTACCGGGAGAGTGGGTGCCAGGCACAAAAAAAGCCGCATCGATCCATGACGCGGCTTTTGAAAGTTGATTTGAAGGTGTTGCTTACGGCAGCTTGGTGGTTCCCATTAGGAACTTATCGCACTCGCGCGCAGCCGCACGGCCTTCGTTGATTGCCCAGACGATGAGGGATTGGCCGCGGCGCATGTCCCCAGCGGCGAAGACGCTTTCGATGCTAGTTCGGAATTTACCGTAGTCAGCTTGCACATTGGACCGGGCGTCGAGGTCGAGACCGAGTTCTTCAGCGATGGTTGCCTCAGGCCCGAGAAAGCCCATTGCGAGGAGGACGAGATCGGCTTCGAGCACGCGCTCGCTGCCGTCGACCTTCTTTGGGATGAAGCGGCCGTTTTCACTCGTCCATTCGATGTTGTGGATATGGACTGCTTTGACGTTACTGTCCGCATCGCCAGAGAAGCGGCTAGAGCTGACCAAGTACTGACGAGGGTCTTCACCTTGAATCGCTTCGGCCTCTTCTTGGCCGTAGTCCATCTTGTAAGTTTTCGGCCATTCGGGCCATGGATTGTTCGCCGCACGCTCGGCGGGTGGCTTTGGCATGATTTCTAGCTGCACGACGCTTTTGCAGCCATGGCGCAGCGATGTGCCCACGCAGTCAGTGCCGGTGTCACCACCGCCGATGATCACGACATTCTTTCCTTTGGCGAGTTCACTGAACTGCTCGGACTTGCCGTCCTTGATATCCCAAAGCTCCTTGGTGTTGGGCCCCAGAAATTCCATTGCATAGCGGATGTTGTTGAGCTCTCGGCCTTCGATCGGTAGATCGCGCGGCTTGGTAGCGCCACAGCAAAGAACGACGGAGTCGAAGTCTTCCATCAGTTGCTTGGAAGAAATATCGACACCGATTTCGACGCCGCACTTGAGGCTAACGCCTTCCGCTTCCATGAGGGCGACGCGGCGAGTGACGACATCTTTCTCCAGCTTCATGTTGGGGATGCCGTACATGAGTAGTCCGCCCGGTCGATCCGCACGTTCGTACAAAGTCACCAGGTGACCGGCTTTATTGAGCTGGTCGGCTGCAGCGAGTCCAGCTGGGCCAGAGCCAACAACCGCGATCTTTTTACCAGTGCGCTCTTCTGGAGGCTGTGGTGTCACCCAGCCCTCGTTCCAAGCCTTATCGATGATAGAACATTCGATATTCTTAATTGTAACGGCAGGCTCGATCAGACCTAAGACGCAAGAGCCCTCGCAAGGAGCTGGGCAGACGCGACCTGTAAACTCGGGGAAATTGTTGGTCTTCGAGAGGCGCAAATAGGCTTCGTGCCACTTGCCTTTATAGACGAGGTCGTTGAATTCTGGGATGAGGTTGTTGATTGGGCAACCACTCGCCATATTAGCCAAAGTCATACCGGTGTGGCAGTACGGCGTGCCGCAGTCCATGCAGCGAGAGCCTTGTGTCTGCACCTTCTCAATGTCGAAATCCTCGTGAATTTCGTTCCAGTCTTTGACGCGTTCGAGCGGCTCACGATTCGCGATCGTTTTGCGCTCAAATTCCATAAATCCAGTTGCTTTGCCCATAGTAAAAAAGTGTGAAGGTGTTAAAGTATAAAGTCGGAAGGTTTATAAAAGTTGGAAGGTGAGAAGGTCGGAAGGTTTGAAAGTTGAAAGGTTCGAATTAAACTCATCTGCCTTCTCACCTGTCTACTTTCATACTCTTCTCACCATAGTCGCTGCGCGACTAGTGTCCCGCTTTGACGTTTTCTTCGAATGCGGCTTGGATGGCTTCGTCGCCGGCGAGGCCGGAGGCTTCAGCGCGTTTAACCGCTTGGAGTACGCGTTCGTAATCTTGCGGCAGGATCTTGAGGAACTTGCCGGCAGTGTCAGGCCAGTCGTCGAGAATTGCTTGGCCACGGACGGATCCAGTGTACTGGACGTGTTTCTCGAGCTTACCTTTCACCAATGCGAGGTCTTCGTCATCACACTCGATGAGTTGGTAGACGTTGACCATATCTGGGTTGAGGCTGTGTTGTACAAAGTCGCCAGATTCGTCATAAACGTAAGCCACACCGCCAGACATACCAGCACCGAGGTTACGTCCCGTGGTGCCGAGGTTGATCACCATGCCGCCAGTCATGTATTCCAGCGCGTGGTCGCCGAGACCTTCGATCACGGCTTCAGCGCCTGAGTTACGTACACAAAAGCGCTCACCGGCCATACCTGCGATGTAGGCTTCACCCATGGTTGCGCCATAGAAGCAGACATTACCGGTGATGATATTTTCGTGTGCGACGAATGGCGATTCTGGATCTGGGCGAACGATAATTTTCGCACCAGAGAGCCCCTTACCTAGATAGTCGTTGGTATCGCCTGTCACGGTAAACGTCATACCCTTCGGGCAGAATGCACCCAGCGACTGACCGGCAGAGCCGTGGATGTTGACCTTGACGGTGTCTTCCGGCAGGCCATCGGCGCCATGCTTACGAGAGATCTCGGCACCGGTGATGGTGCCCACCACACGGTTAGTGTTGATGATCGGCAGATTGATTTCGACTGGAGTACCGTGGTCGATTGCAGGCTGTGCTTGCTTAAGGATTTCGGTGATGTCGAGTGATTTGTCGAGCAAGTGATCTTGCTTCATGGTGCAGTAAGTGCCGACTTCAGGGCCAACTTCAGGGCGGTACAGGATTTTACTGTAGTCCAGACCCTTGGCTTTCCAGTGGTCGATTGCGCTACTCATCTCGAGCTTATCAACACGGCCAACCATCTCATTGATGGTTCGGAAGCCGAGCTCAGCCATCAGTTCGCGCAGCTCTTCAGCAACATACGTCATGAAATTAACAACAGCATCGGCGCCGCCCTTGAACTTCTTACGAAGCTCTAGGTTTTGAGTGGCGATACCAACGGGGCAAGTGTTTTTATGGCACACTCGCATCATCAAGCAACCAAGCGTAACCAGCGGTGCAGTGGCGAAGCCGAACTCTTCAGCGCCGAGCATACATGCGATGGCGACGTCGCGGCCTGTCTTGAGTTGTCCGTCCGTTTCAAGGACGACGCGCGAGCGCAGATCGTTCAGTAACAAGGTTTGGTTGGTTTCAGCTAAGCCGAGCTCCCATGGCGCACCAGCGTGCTGGATTGATGAGCGGGGCGAGGCGCCGGTACCGCCGTCATAGCCAGAGACGAGAATTACGTCTGCCTTTGCTTTCGCAACACCAGCGGCAATGGTGCCCACGCCGACTTCGGAAACGAGCTTCACGTTGACACGAGCGTGCAGGTTCGAGTTCTTGAGGTCATGGATCAACTCCGCCAAATCCTCAATCGAGTAAATGTCGTGGTGTGGAGGCGGTGAGATCAAGCCCACTCCCGGTGTGGTGCCACGTGTTTTCGCGATCTGCGGTAGCACTTTGTGGCCGGGTAGCTCACCACCTTCGCCGGGCTTTGCGCCTTGCACGATCTTGATTTGAATTTCGTCGGAGTTGACTAAGTAGTTACTCGTCACACCAAAGCGACCCGAAGCGACCTGCTTGATCGCTGATCGACGGCTGTCACCATTTTCATCGGGAGTGAAGCGATCGGGATCTTCGCCACCTTCACCGGTGTTCGACTTACCGCCGAGACGGTTCATCGCGATCGCGAGAGCTTCGTGGGCTTCTTTTGAGATCGAACCATAGGACATGGCACCGGTCTTGAAGCGCTTGTAGATATCCTTTGCAGATTCAACTTCTTCGATCGGGATCGATTTAGATGGATCGACCTTGAAGTCCATTAAGCCACGCAGAGTGAACATGTCTTTGGACTGATCGTTGACGATGTCCGAATATTCCTTGAATACTGCCTGACTGCCTTGGCTCGTTGCGAGTTGGAGCTTATGAATCGTCATTGGGCTGAAGAGGTGACGCTCGCCACCTGCACGCCACTGGTAAATACCGCCAGGATCGAGTGCCGCAGCCTTCTCATCGCTTCGCAGACCGAATGCACTGGAGTGGCGCATGCCGGCTTCCTTGGCGATGGTGCTCAGACCAATGCCTTCGATACGCGATGCTGTCTTGGTGAAATATTTGTCGATCACGTTTCGGTTGAGGCCGATCGCTTCGAAGATTTGTGCCCCGCGGTAAGATGCTACGGTGGAGATGCCCATCTTCGACATGGTTTTAATCACGCCATTGAGGTTGGCCTTCAGGAAGTTGGAAGTGGCCTTTTCCGCAGCGAGGTCGAGGTCACCACGATCAATCATATAGCGAACGGATTCGAGAGCGAGGTATGGGTTGACCGCGTCTGCGCCGTAGCCAAGCAGGAGTGCAAAGTGGTGCACTTCACGTGGCTCACCTGACTCCAATACGATTGAGACACGTGTGCGTGTGCCTTTGCGGATCAAGTGGTGGTGCAGGCCGGCAACAGCTAGCAGCGCAGGAATGGGTGCTTTTTTAGGCCCAATTTTACGATCCGAAAGGACGAGAATATTGACACCGTCGTTGACCGCGGCATCGGCATTTTCGAACAGTTTCTCAAGCGCGGCTTCGAGCCCTTTACCTGAGATGGACGGTTCGGAGATACTGTTATGACCTTCAGCGAGGCCGCCAACTGCAGCTTCGAAGGTGATGGGTAGCTTGGCAGACTTGAAGCCAGCAAGCTTGATACTTTTGAGCTGCGCAAGTTGCTTGTCGTCAATGAGAGGCGACTCGAACTTGACCAAACGGCAGCTGTCTGGGCCAGGACGCGTGATATCACCCTCAGAGCCGATGAATGTGACGCTGGCAGTGACGAGTTCTTCACGGATTGGGTCAATCGGCGGATTGGTTACCTGCGCGAACAGCTGCTTGAAGTAATTATACATCGTTTGCGACTGATCGGAGAGGACCGCCAGTGGCGCGTCGTTACCCATCGAGCCGAGAGGCTGTTTACCGGCCTCTGCACTGGGCCCGAGGATGAAGCGGGCGTCTTCAAAGGTATAGCCAAATGCTTTTTGACGTGTTTCGATGTCTCCGAAATTATCAGCAATGAGTGTCTCTGGTTCTGGGAGATCCTCGGACTTGACTAGGTTCTCTTCGAGCCACTTGCCATATGGAGCTTGTTTGGAGACTTCTTCTTTAACTTTACCGTCTTCGATGATGCAGCCTGCTTCCATGTCGATCAGAAACATGCGACCTGGCTCGAGACGACCCTTCTTGACTACGTTCTTTGGTTCAACGCCAGCGAGAACGCCGACTTCGGATGCGAGAATGACTTTGTCATCAGATGTGACATAATAACGTGATGGGCGCAGGCCGTTACGGTCGAGTGTCGCGCCGACTTGGACGCCATCTGAGAACGCCATCGATGCTGGGCCATCCCAAGGCTCCATCATGCAGGCGTGGAATTCGTAGAACTCCTTCTTGAAGTCAGGCATATTTTTGTGACGTTCCCAAGGCTCTGGAATCATCATCATCATCGCGTGTGCAAGGGTTCGGCCGGAAAGGACGAGGAACTCTAAGCAGTTATCGAACTTCTGCGAGTCGGAGCCATCTTCGCGAATGATGGGCAGTAATTTCTTAAGATCGTCGCCGAAAACCTCGCTAGCGAGCTGCATTTGGCGAGCGTATAGCCAGTTTTCATTGCCGCGAACCGTGTTGATTTCGCCGTTATGGCATAGGTAGCGAAACGGTTGTGCGCGAGGCCAGCTGGGAAATGTGTTGGTTGAGAAACGCGAGTGAGTGAGCGCGAGTGCAGAGTCCATTGCCTCGTTTGAGAGGTCTGGGAAGTAGTGCTCGAGTTGCTCTGTAGTGAGCATGCCCTTGTAGGTCATGGTGCGGCTAGAAAGCGAGCTGATATAAAAGAGCGCTTCCTCATCAGTGCCGCTGTAGCGGATGCGATGTGTGGCCAAGCGACGCACAATGTAAAGTTTACGCTCCAGTTCGAGGCCCGCTGATACTTCACCACGGCCAACGAAGAATTGACGCATGACCGGCTCGCAAGCTTTAGACGCTTTGCCGAGGATCTCACTGCGGACAGGCACGTCGCGCCAGCCGATCAGGCTGAGGCCTTCTTCGGCGATAATTTCTTCGATGATGGTTTCTTCGTTCTTGCGCTCTTCGTCGTCGCGAGAAAGGAACACGAAGCCGACCCCGTAGTCGCCCTCTGCAGGGACGTCGAATCCGCATTCTGCCTGGCAGACGCTCTTAAAGAAATTGTGCGGTAATTGTATAAAGATACCCGCACCATCTCCGGTGATCGGATCGCAACCACAACCACCGCGGTGATCGAGATTCACGCAGATCTCCAGCGCGCCCTTGACGATGTCATGGGATTTGCGGCCTTTCATATCGACGATAAGGCCGATGCCGCAGTTTTCATGTTCATGTTGAGGATCGTAGAGACCCTGTGCCTTGGGCTGAAGTGTTGTCTTATCCATGTCTAAATTAAGTAGTATATTAAAAAAAGTGTAGTCTTCAAGCGGTGCGAGCGCGTCTTGAGTAAAAAAATGCTTATTGGGCAGAGCCAAAAGGAACGGAGAAAGTAGTAATTGATGTGGGTCTGTCTAGAGAAAATGACTCCCCATGCATATGAACTTGCTCATATGCAGTCGTCTAACTGTTTTTAATGCCAGAAAAAACAGCTAAGCCAAGTTTTCTGAGCATCGCCCTATTTAGGGGGCGTTCGCTGGTGTGACTAAAAAAAGCGAACCGTTTTAGAACGCATCGCCTCGTGCTCTTCATCGGTGCAGGCAGCATTGGTCGGAGCATCAGCAACAGTCGAAGTTTCAGCGACAAGGCCTTCTTTGAGCATGAAAGCTTCGACTTCATCTCCACTCACGTCAGCAAGCATGTGACCATCAATTTCGACACATGGAGAGAGTGGCTGGCCTGATTTTTCGACCATTTCAGCGTATTGATCCGCATTATTGATGATATCACGGTCTTCGAATTCTAGGCCATGCTTCTTCATGATAGCGCGGACGCCCATGCTCCAGCCACAGGTCGGTTTTAAGTATGCGATAATCTTCATAGCTCACTAATTGTTGCCAATTATTCTGCTTGTCAACTCCGCGGATTGCTTTGCGCGTGGATAACTGTGCTACTAATATTTCAAGGGTGGTTTCGGTTTTGCGCAGATGATCTGCCATTCGCCGTGATTATTTTGCCCCACGGTGAAGATACTGGTGAAGCCATCTTCGACATCATAGATCACTCGCATCCGGTAGCGAGGTTCAAGGCTGGGCCCATACGCGATGCCATTGTAGCTGAATTCGATGGTCTCTTCAGCGGCGCCAGAGAGTCCTTCAAACTGGATCTTGCCGATCGGCAGGCCTAGCTCGTAAGCCAGTGCCCCTTTCAGGCGAGAGGTCATTAAGGTATCGCAGCCCGTTAGGCAGTAGAGCGCGAGCATAGGTTCAATGCTGGGGGCTTGGTTGGCCGCTTGAAAGCGTATGGACAAATCATCGAGGCCCGCTTCAGGGGCTGATTTCCAAGAGCAGCTGGTTATAAGTAGCAGTGTAGACAGGCATGTCCCAGCAAATGCTAAAAATGTGGTTATAGTAGGTGTACGCATTGGTTAATGCAAAGCAGACAGCAAAAATGCTAAGTGGTTCACTCGAGTTTAGGCCTGCATCGAGTCCGTGTAGCAAGTGGTTGTTGGTATACTAGCTATGTAAGCGTGGATCGCATCCACTGGTTGGTTGTTACTATAAGCCTGATCGGAGATAGGCGAATAGGCCTAGTCGGATTGCAGATCAGAGTTAAAGAGCGGGGAGCTTCAATCGATGCCTCAAGCGGCGAGTCTTGCACGGTATTTGTTGAGTGGAGCCGCCTCTACAGCTGTTTTTTTTCTAGCTCTTCTTGTAGTGTCGCAGTGGCGCTGGTTTCCAGCTCATCTAGTTCCTGAGCTGGATCGCTAGGGGCGTGCTCTGTAGCGGTGATGGGACTAGAGGCCTCAATGCTGCCACTTTTGAAACCGGTTGCTACGATGTTGATCCGCCCTAGGTGCTCGATGCCGAGATTTTCGGAGAGGTTTTGGCGAAGATGTGTTTGTAGTGTCTCTTCAATCTCTCTGAGGCGACCACCGCTCATCAGCTGGATCTGTATATCAAAGTGAATGGTCTTGCCTCTGACCTTAATTTTGACGCGTGGCTTGGTTACGCCGTCAAGTTGCCCGCAGGCAGTGCGGATCAAGTCAATAATCGCTGAACGAGAGACCATGACGCGGCCATTTTCAGTCTGGTAGGCTACGATTTTCTTAGGTTGGCGGCGTACGAGTATCAGCAACAAGCAAGCGAATGCCAATCCGCCGCAGGCAACATATAAATAAGGAGGCTGTGTGAGATGGTTGAATGTCTCGGTGAGGTCAGTCCAATTCATAATGTGGGTTGTTGGCGAAGTAGTCAGAGCGATCGCTTGCGGCGATTGCGTTTGCGACAGGTACGATTCGAGGCCGGCTCTTACAGCCTAATCAACGTGCGCTTGCCCGTCCCACTCATCTTTGGCTTCAGCTTCTTCTTCGTTGGTGCGGACACCATCAATGATGACGTTGATGCGCGCGACACTCTTGCTGGTCATTTTTTCGACTTGTTCAGCGATGCGTTGCTGTATTTCGGTACCAACTGTGGCTAGTTCGACGCCAAAACGAAGGATTACGCGAATTTCAATTTTGTAGTCGCCGACCTCGTCTGCGTCGACACGCACACCGCGCTCGTCGCCTTTTTTAGAAAAGATTTCAGCGATGCCGTCAACGAAACCGCCACCGACAGCGGCGACGCCTACGACTTCCAGCGCAGCCAAGCGAACGATGTTCGCGACCACGCTGTGGTTAATGCGGATATCACCGAGCGTGTTCGAGCCTTCGGACACAGTTGGGATAGTGGACTCTTGGTTTTTTTCAGATTCGTTACTCATGATTGGTGCAATATACTGTTGTAACTAAGGTTAGGTGTAAAGGTCCTTTGGGACGCGCTCGATGAATTCCTCGATGTACTTCGTCGTGGCTTTGCCTTCGCGGAAGATTGGATCGCGGATGATTGCGCGCGAAAAAGGAATGTTGGTCTTGATTCCGCGGATCAGATACTCGCCGAGTGCGCGGTCCATGCGATCGAGCGCAAGTTCGCGGGTACGGCCGAAAGTCATGACTTTTGCAATCATGCTGTCATAATACGGAGGAATGGTGTAACCACTGTAGCAATGCGAGTCGATCCGCACGCCGTGGCCTCCGGGGGAGTAGTACAAGCTGATCTCGCCTGGGCACGGAGCAAAGTTTCGGGCTGGATCTTCAGCGCAGACGCGGCACTCGATACAGTGCTTGGTGATTTTGATATCTTCCTGCTTGTAGCTGAGCTTTTGACCCGCAGCGATGAGGAGCTGCTCTTTGACTAAGTCGACCCCTGTGACTTCTTCGGTCACGCCGTGTTCGACTTGAATGCGTGTATTCATCTCGATGAAGAAATACTCGCCCTTTTCATCGACTAGGAATTCGACTGTGCCCGCGCCTTCATAGTTGACTGATTTGGCCAGTTTGACCGCATCTTCACCCATTTTCTTGCGAATTTTATCTGAGATAAACGGAGACGGAGCTTCTTCAATGACTTTCTGGTGGCGACGTTGAATCGAGCAATCGCGCTCACCGAGGTGGATCACGTTGCCGTGTTGATCGCCTAGGAGTTGAATTTCGATGTGTCGCGGGGCGTCAAGAAAGCGTTCTAAATACACAGCGCCGTTGCCGAAGGCTTTTTCGGCTTCGTTCCGAGCGTTGTTGTACTCTTTTACAAATGCGACTGCATTGTGTGCGGTGCGCATCCCCTTGCCACCACCACCAGCGACGGCCTTGATGATGACTGGGAAGCCGATTTTTTTGGCAGTAGCGATCGCATCTTCTTCGTTGTCGACGGTACCGTCACTGCCCGGGATGACGGGCACATTGGCCTTAACTGCCATATCGCGTGCTTTGGCTTTATCACCGAAATTGATGATCGCTTCAGCGCCTGGGCCAATAAACTTGATCCCGCATTCGCCACATTGTTCGGCGAAGTCAGCATTTTCGGCGAGGAAGCCATAGCCTGGATGAATGCCATCTGCATCCGCGATTTCAGCGGCGGCAATAATGCGGTCAGCCTTTAAATAGCTCAGGTTACCAGCAGCAGGACCGATGCAGATTGCTTCGTCGGCAAGTTGCACATGAAGAGATTGCTCGTCTGCCTCGGAATAGACGGCGAGCGTCTTAATTCCGAGTTCGTTACAAGCGCGAACGATGCGAAGTGCGATTTCGCCTCGATTAGCAATGAGGACTTTTTTAAGCATACGGATTAAGCCGTTTTAACTTTGAAGAGCGGTTGGCCATATTCGACGGCTTCGCCGTTTTCGACGAGCACCTCGGTGATAGTACCACTGAGCTCTGCTTGAATTTCGTTCATGACCTTCATCGCTTCGATGATGCAAACGATGCTGTCAGCGCCGACTTTACCACCCACTTTAGCAAATACAGGGCTATCAGGAGATGCTGCAGTGTAGAAAGTGCCAACCATTGGAGATTTGACGACTGAAACGCCTTGCTCTTCGGCAGGAGCGGCGGCTGTGGCAGGTGCTGCTGGAGCTGCTGCAGCAATCGGCGCTGCAGCGACCGGAGCGGCGGCTTGAATGATTTGAGTGTCACCGTTTTTACGACTCAGGCGTAATTTGAAATCTTTTTCCTCGATTTCGAATTCGGAGATCTCCGAACGTTTCATCATTTCAACGACCTGTTTGATAGCTTTTAAGTCCAAGGTATTCCTTTCTTCGGGCTTTAGTTTATTAAGAGTAAGTATTGGTTACGGGAGCTCAGAGTGAACTTCCATAGCCAATCTGCGACACATTAAGTGGAGCTTTGGCTTGGGTGCAATGACTTTGTTACGTATTTGCGCAGGAGGTATTATCCGTATTTAACGGGGTCTTTTCTTTCTTGAACGCACTGCCAATGCGCTACTCAATCTAATTATCGATCTACACCAAGCGGAGATGCCTCTTTTTTCTGCGCTTCCTTTTCTTTGAGAAGCCCTAGATCTATCTAGTTACCATGCCTACCTCTGAAGACATTGAAGTTCTCGTAATTGAATCGGTACGATTGTTGGCCGAAGATTTTGATATTACTGCGTTGAAGCGGCCGAGCGCTGAGTCCCCTCTCTATGGGAATCAAGGAGAGCTAGATAGTATGGCGCTCGTGAATCTGATTGCAGATATTGAGGACGCGGTCTCTGAGCAGTTTGGAGCGGCTATTACCCTAGCCGACGAGAAGGCGATGAGTGCGCGCAATTCCCCTTTTCTGACGGTAAAGACACTATCTTGTGCAGTTTTAGAAAGGATGAGTGCGAGATGAAACAAGTAGTGATCACAGGCACACGCAAGGGCATCGGGTACTCGATGGCGGAGCATTATTTAGCACAAGGCTGGGGGGTGATTGGTTGTAGCCGTGGCGGCGCATCGATCCAGCATCCTAATTATAAACACTACTCGTTAGACGTCAGCGATGAGTCGGCGGTGATTGATATGGCGCGTGCCGTAAAGCGAGCTCATGGCAGTGTGGATGCGCTGTTAAATAATGCTGGGATTGCATCGATGAACCACTGTTTATTAACACCAGCATCGACGGTCAATCAAGTGATGCAAACCAATGTGGTCGGCACGTTTTTATTCTGTCGAGAGTTCGCGAAGTTAATGCGCACGAGCGAGCAGCCCCGCATTGTGAATTTCACCACGGTCGCGCATCCGCTGAATTTGGAAGGCGAAGCGATCTATGCTGCGAGTAAGGCAGCGGTTGAAAGTCTGACGCGCATCATGGCAAGGGAGTTGGCTGAGTTGCGAATTACTGTGAATGCCGTCGGTCCGACGCCAGTGCAGACTGATTTGGTCAAGGGCGTGCCAGCAGAAAAAATGGATGCGTTAATCGCGCGTCAAGCGATCCCGCGTTATGGTAAAGTCGAAGATGTGATCAATGCTGTGGATTTCTTTCTGCGCCCCAGTAGTGACTTTATTACTGGGCAGGTACTTTATTTAGGTGGGGTCACTTAAATTGTGAGCTGGATCGATCGCCAGTTTGCCGCGTTTGGAGCCCAGTTGGCATGCCATGAAAATGAGCGGGCGTGGAGTTATTTTGATTTTGTAGCTGAGGTGGATCGTTTGGAAGGATTGATTGAGCCCTTATTGAGTGGGTCGCCCGCAGTGATTGCGATTCAAATGGAAAGTACTTTTGAGGCCTTGGCTGCGGTGTTTGCGATTGCCCGGTGCAAGCAGATTGCCCTGCCACTTTCACCAGAGATGCCAGTGGCCGAACAAGCCAAGCTACAGCGTATAGCGGGTGCCTCTTTTGCCTTGAGCACCCATACGCTCCGTGAACTCAAGGGTGCTGTGCCTACTTCAAAATTAATGGATCAATTGACCGCGCGCGGGCACGCGGGGCTGATTTTGTTTAGCAGTGGCACCACTGGTGAGCCGAAGGGGATGCTGCATGATTTAGATGCGTTATTGGCGCGTTATCGGGAGGTGCGGCCGAGAACGGATCGCACCATTCAATTGCTCTTGGCAGATCATATCGGAGGGCTGGATTCAGCGTTCCGCACATTATTTGCAGGTTCGACCTTGGTGGTGCCAGCAGCCCGTTCTGCTGAGTCTGTCGCTAAGGCGGTTGAGCAATACACTGTAAATATTCTACCGGCATCGCCGACTTTTTTAAATTTGATGTTGCTGGCGCAGATCCCTGAAAGGTTTGACTGCTCGAGCTTAGAAGTGATTGCGTATGGTGCCGAGCCGATGCCTGCCATTTTGTTGAAACGCTTGGTCAAAGCCTTTCCCCGCGCCTCATTGCAGCAGAAATTTGGGACCAGTGAGACGGGAGCGGTACGGATTAAGAGTCAGCGTGAGGATAGCTTATTTTTCCAGATAGCAGATGCTGGTGTGGAGTGGCGAGTCGAGCAGGGCGAGTTGTGGCTGAAGACCAGTTCACGTATTTTGGGTTATTTGAATGCAGATGAATCGTCCTTGGAGGTCGATGGTTGGTATCGCACTGGCGATTTGGTGGAAGAGGGCGAGGGCGCTTACCTGCGCATCATTGGGCGTCAGTCTCAACTGATCAATGTGGGGGGACAAAAAGTGCATCCTGCAGAGGTAGAGCAGGTGCTTGAAGAGCTCGAAGGGGTCGAGGCTTGCACCGTTTTTGCGAGTCCGGCGCCGGTTACGGGGAGTATGGTGGCATGCCAGATAGTCAGCTCGCTGGACCTTGATGTGCGTGGCTGGAAACGTCTGATTCGTAACCATTGTCGTGGGCAGCTAGCGAATTGGAAGATCCCTGCTGCAGTTGAGCTAAGCGATCAGCTTACGATGACAGATCGTTTGAAGCGAGGCGAGTGAGCGACAGCAGGTCTTGAGTATTCTCAGAAAATGGGCTTTCACTTTGGTGTGAACCACGCATTGTTAGGATATGGCAAAGTGCAGTTTTAATCACGTAAAAATTAGTGGAGTCGTTACTTGTGTGCCTTCCTTTGAGAAATGCATCGATGATGAGGTCGATTTATTTGGTGGCAATGAGAAGCAAATCGCTCGCTTAAAGAAAACCATTGGCTTGGACCGGCGCCGGGTCGTTGAGCCAGGCACTACTGCTGCAGATTTGTGCGAAACTGCGGCTAGGCGACTGATGGTGGCGATGGATTTGCTGCCAACCCACATTGATACTGTGATTTGCGTGACTCAGACGCCGGATTACTCGCAGCCTTGTAATGCAGCCGTACTGCATGGGCGCTTGGACTTGCCTAAGAGTTGCGCCGCCTTGGATGTGAACTTGGGCTGTTCGGGCTACGTCTATGGATTGTGGTTGGCACACATGATGGTGAGTGCGGGCGGTTGTGAGCGAGTGCTACTACTTGCAGGAGACACCATCAGTCAGATCGTGAATCCAAAAGATCGTGCGCTGGCACCGCTATTTGGTGATGGCGGTAGTGCCACTTTGGTGCAGCGCAGTGAGGTGGAGGCGCAGGCTTGGTTTAGTCTACAGACCGATGGTAAAGGCTTTGATCGATTAATTGTGCCTGCGGGTGGTCAGCGCGCGCCGAGTAGTCGAGAGACGCAGGTCGAAGTAGTCGATGATGCGGGCAATGTGCGTTCGGCTGAGAATTTGTTCATGGATGGGGCGGAAATCTTTAATTTCTCAATAGTGGAAGAGCCTAAAGCGGTGCGTGATCTTGTTGACTATGCGGAAGTGGAATTGGATGCGGTTGATTATTTCGTCTTTCATCAGGCGAATCGCTACATTCTTAGTAATATTGCGAAGCGTTTAAAAATTGATCCGTCCAAGGTGCCGATGCAGACGGTCGAGCGCTATGGCAATCAAAGTTCGGCATCCATTCCGTCAGCCTTGTGTGGTGAACTCGGTGAAGAGCTGTGCAGTCCAGGAACACGGCGTGTATTGCTATCTGGCTTTGGCGTAGGGTTGTCGTGGGCGAGCGTTCTTCTCGACCTTTCGCAGTTATCCGTATGTGAAATAGTTGACTGTGCTACGAGTGATTAGAGCCTTGTTTGTGAGACATTGATTCAGTATGCATCAATTAAAGATACCCTATGAGTTTACAAAAATTTATTGAAGATTTTGAGGAAGCGGTTGAAGACATTGAGCCGAATTCATTAACTGCAGCGACTAATTTTAAAGCGCTGGAAGCGTGGGATTCATTGGCAGTCTTAACTGTGATCGCGATGGTCGATGCGGAGTATGACCTGCGCCTAAAGGCAGACATTTTAAAGGACTGTGATACATTGGAAGCACTGTATGCAAGGGTCACAGGTTAAGGCGAATTTGGTATGAGTGGTTTCGATACATTGAAAAATAAGAAGATACTAGTGGTCGGGGCAACTGGCGGATTAGGTAGTGCGATCGCTCGTTTTTTATCTACCAAGGGCGCGGCTTTGTTTTTGTCAGGTCGCAATGAAGAGGCGCTGAGTGTTATCGCTCAAGACCTAGGTGCTGACAGCTTGGCATTGAACTTAAATAATGCTTCAGAGCGTGTATCACTAGTGGATACTGTGGGAGCTTTGGATGGAGTTGTTTATGCGGCTGGAGTTTCACCAGTCGCCCCAGTCAGGTATTTGAAAGATGCCGATATCACCACTTGCTTGGATTTGAATACAACGGTGCCGTTGTTGTTGGTTCGTGATTTATTGAAACAGAAAAAACTGAATGCAGGCGCGTCTATTGTGTGGCTGTCATCGGTGGCATCTAGCAGAGGCACGGCAGGGTATGCGGCATATTCGGCAAGTAAAGCAGCGCTTGAGGCGGCAGCGCGCTGCTTGGCCTTGGAGTTGGCAACAAAAGCGATGCGCGTGAACTGCTTAGCGCCCGGAATGATTGAGACAAGCATGGCGAATGCCGCTGCAGCGCGTATGTCGACAGAGGCACTTGCTGCGCATTTGAAAGATTATCCGCTTGGGGTGGGTCGCCCTGAAGATGTCGCAGCAGCGACAGCTTTTTTACTATCAGAAGCAGCACGTTGGGTAACGGGAACGACCTTGCCAGTGGACGGCGGTTTCTCGATACAATAGACGACTAAATAGCCTAGATTTTTATATGAAAAAACTGATTATTGTCGGAGCTGGTGGATTTGGCCGTGAATTGTATACCTGGGCTCAAGATCATCCTGATTGCGGAGTGATCTGGGCAATCGCAGGCTTTTTAGATGATAATCCAGCGGCCTTGAGTGGGTATCATTATGCGGTCGGAGTGATTGGCTCCGTGGCAGCTTATCAGCCTGCTGAGGATGAGTTGTTGGTCTGTGCGATTGGGCAGCCGCGCATCAAGCAGCAGGTCTGTGAATCATTGCTAGCGCGAGCTGCCAGGTTTATTTCTCTCGTGCATCCGTCGGTCATTCTCGGGCAGAATGTTGATCTTGGTGAGGGAGTTATTTTGTGTCCGCGCGTTACCCTGACTGCTGATATTACGGTCGGTAATTTTGTTGCCATCAATTGTCATAGTAGTGCAGGGCACGACGTGGTGATCGGTGAGTGGGCGACAATTAGCGGGCATTGCGATCTGACTGGAAATACGCGCTATGGAGCGGGTGCATTTTTGGCGACTGGTGTGCGCATCGTGCCAGGCAAGTCAGTTGGTGACTTCGCCTATGTGGGCGCTGGATCTGTCGTGATCCGCTCGGTAAAAAGCGGTCAGACCGTATTTGGTAACCCAGCGCGTGCGCTCGCTTAGCGCGCGCTGCTCTCAGTGGCATCCACAAGACCTATGGTAGATAAGCTATCGAGGATTTGATCGAAACCAGAAAGCCGTTGAAGATCATCCATGTTCTGGTTGCTAGAAAGGCGGATGAAAAATTGTTCCTGCCGTAGGTTGAGGCCATGGTGCTTGATATCGAGTAGCGCTCCTAGAATGTTATGGCCGCCTTGTTGTTCGTAGCCAAATGCTGCACCACCAACAAGGTGCCAAAAATAAACGGTTTGAGCATTCCCGCTTTTCTCATAGATACCAAATTCTGCTGGCTGAAACTGATCACCTTTGTGTTGGAAGGGAACGCTGTATTTACGATCAATACGAGTCCAGCCATTTTGGACCCAACAGGTGTCGGGAGTGTGGGCTCCAGCCCAGCGGTAGGAGGCTTTACCGGGGCTCCAGTACGCGATGTAGAGCCCCACAAACGTGTCACCCTTTTCAAACACACGGAAAATTGCGTCGTCGAAATTGAGGAAATTTGAAATGCGTGCGCTTGATTCTGGGGACTCCGCCATGTCCATATCTTTAATCTTCCAACCCGATAGTTTACGCGGGATGATGTCTGCCAGTGCCTCATGTAGTGTGGCCTGTGGGGGAGGCACCAGCGCAAAATAAGCGCGTAAACTAATGGCGAGAAGGAGTATGGCGATGCCGAGGCTGAGAATGATTTTTTTCATAAGTGGGGCAGTGTATCACTATTTGAAACCGTATCGTCTGCAGACTCAAGTTAACAGATTAGGTGAAGTGTTTCTTTTAAGTTCTTAGAAGGCTTTGCCGCAGCCGTTTGAGCCAGAAGAGTGCGCAGTGATTTTAAATCGAATGGTTTTATTGTTTATAGAGTCGCAGAGACTGTGTAATCTATACTGACTGACAATGAACGCAGCTAAAGCCTTTTACTTCATTCTATGCCATCTTTAATCGATAAGTCCGGTAATATAGCCTATTTTGGCCAACTTTCGTTGGGCAATTTGGTCGACTGGATGGTGACCTTTTGCTTGGGCGGTACTATCGCCTTTTCTACTTTGTTATTAGGCGGTGTTCGGCCTGATACGCATGTGTGGCTGCTTCCGTTGTTTTGTTGTTTAATGGTTCTGCATGGCTTGTGGTTGGCTGTCGAAAAAGAGCAACCAAAGCGCGTAAGTCATATACCGCTGATGTTTATTCCACTACTTGTATGGATTTGGGCCAGTGTGATGTGGATCAGTCCGACCCCATGGCGTGGATGGTATGAGCTCATTTATGCTTTGGAGGCGGGAGTATTTTTATGGGTGGCAGTTAACAATGTTCGCACGCGCGCTCACCTCTGGGTATTACTTACGCTGGCACTGTCGCCCGCGAGCTATGCTATTTTTGTCGGCTTTTATCAGTACTTCCAAAACCCATCAAAGCTAGCGACTGCATTTTCCGAACATGGTTTAAAGCTGAGCCCTGAGTTCCTTGGCCAAGCCACTGGTTCGTTTGCAGACCCAAACAGTTTTGCGGCCTTTCTTTTAATTTTGTTACCGGCAATGCTGATTGCGGGTTTGGTGCCCCGCCTACCGATCATGGTACGATTGCTGTGTGTGTATATAGCTGTGATTTTTGTAATCGCCATTTTTCTGACTCAGTTACTTTGGCCATTGGTATTGTTACTGATATTGTCAGTGATGCTGCCTTGGATCTGTTTTTTGAAAGTATCGCATCGTGTGTGGGCTATTGTCGTAGGCGTATCGATCGTCTTTGCGGGTTTAGCAACGCAGCTCATGTTCTCACCGAAATTCCAAGAGCGTGCGTCTGTGGCAATGACCGAAGAGGGCGAAGCGGTCCGTTTTGTATTATGGGCTGAAGCACTTGAGATAGTCGCTGATTCGCCACTTTTCGGAGCAGGTGGCGGTAGTTTTGCTGCAGCATTTGAGCAGAGTGATACGGTTACTCTGCAGAAGCTGCCTGCGACACCGCATAATGATTATTTACTAGTTTTTTCTGAGTATGGCATCTTAGGAGGGCTACTGTTCTTGTTGCCGAGTATACTAATTATACGATGGTCGTTCCGTCGGTGGATGGCTGAGCCGTTACGCCTTAAGTTGAGGGGCACCAAGGGTACCATTATGCCGCCAACGAGGTTCTTTCTGTCGCTGGGTTTGGCGGGTACCTTTTCGTTCGCGATGTGCTTATTTAGCACGTTTGTGTTTTATTCGCCGGGCCTTAGCTTGTATGGTGTGCTATTTTTAGCGATTTTGATAAAATCGAGTTGTACTAGGAAGCTAAACATTCCTGCGGGAGGTTGGGCACGTTTGGCTTACTTTTGTTTAAGTGTAGTTATGACGTATGGTTTGTATGCCGTGAGTGCGTCGCGCTTACAAGCTCAAGCGGCAGAGTTGCATGCGCGTCAGCGCCTCGACCAACTCGTAGAGGCCCGTGTACATGTGTCTGGCAGCACTGTGCTGTTGGATGAAGTGATTGAGTGGTACCAGGCATCGAGTTTATTAGATCCTGGGAATGTTGACATTTGGCTCGGTTTAAGTGCTGCGCAGTGTCAATTATACTACCGAAATCCGGGTAGTTACGAGGCGATAGGAGCACTGGCGGTAGATTATGCGCAGCGAGCAATTGCATTGAGTGAGCATTATTGGATGGTTTGGGCCCAGCTTGGTATTGCCGAGGGATTGCGTGGCAACGAGGCAGAGGCGCAAGTTGCTTTGGCGCGCGCCCTAGAATTGGCTCCCAATAACAGCAACGCACATTATTATTGGGCCGCTTATCTCAGTCATGATAAGGAGCGCAATTCTGATGCGATCTCATCGGTTAATCGTGCGCTTGAGATTAACCCGAACAATGCTGCAGCTCGACGTTTACAACAAAAGCTACTAATCTTATGAGGTCATTAAGCTCGAAAGTCTTATGTTTAATTATCTGCGGGTTGCTTAATGCGTTTACACAGATGCAAGCCGAGGAGTGGGTGCGGGGTGCAGTGGCTGTGACTTCGGTGCGTGGCGATGTACTGGTCGAGGAGGCTGGGGGAGCGTCACTGCAATTGCATCAGGGCGATGACTCCTTGCCACGCTTGGCGTCAGGGTTATTACAAGTGAGTACTCAGCCAGAAAATGCGCTGTTTTTACAGACATCGAATCAAATCTCCATTTATAATGAAGGAGTAGGTTTTTTTGCGATTGAGCGCTTTGAGCAAGATATTGGAGTTTCGATGGACCAAGGTAAAAGTCGGATGATTCTAAACTTTAGACAGGGGCTACTGGGAGTCGATAATCGGATCTTGAGTGAAAATTCTCAGATAATTGTAGAGACCCCGCTCGGACGCCTCTCAACTAAGCGCGCATGGTGGGTGATGGCGATTATTTATGACGAACGGAGTCGTATTTATAATTTTTCGATCGAGTGCGCGGATGGAGTTGTACGCTTCAATGACCAGCGTGGGCATACTTACATTCTCCGCAACGGGCAACGGCTGAGTGGGGCAGGAGCATCTGCTCGCGCTTCGATTGAAGTTGGGGAAATGTCTGAGGATGGGAGTGAATTTTTTGAAGAATTTGCTAAAATGAAGGAAGAGGGAGAGGCATTCGAGCTGACTACAGATACGTTTCGCCCAAAGATGAAAGCGCTCAATTATTCGAATCAAGGAAAAGGTACTAGAGCTGACGCTGTGCAACCAATTAACTTATCTAAACCTCCAGTATTGATTGAATACGCACCACGGGCTACTTCCGTCACTCCATATCGTGCAGTCATTCGCCGTCCCTCGGCTTACGAGGCAGATATGTTCTGAGGCTTGGCATTCGTTACTAAATCATAATGATGCGATATTCGTGATACGACTAAAGCAGCTTATTTTGTATGCTGGCCTGATCCTCTTATCGATCGGCTTATGGGTATTTCTTTGGCTAGAGGGCGTGCTTAATGGCCTTGAGGGAGAAGCGATGCGTTGGCGCTATTTAGTTCGAGGTGAGCTGATATCAACTGCGCCGATCGTCTATGTGGATATGGACGCAGACGCAGTTTCTTACATCGGAGCGCCGCCGTGGGATCGGCAGAATTTTAGTCAACTTGTAGATGCTTTAATGGGCCCAGGAGGAGCGAAAGCACTGGGCTTTGATATCATCTTTTCGATGTTTGCTGGCGGTTCGCTGTTGGATTTTGAGCGCGCCCGTCAGGGTGACTTAGCATTTGGTCAGTCAGTTGAATATTTCCAAGATCGAGTAGTTTTAGCCGCCGCCTACACTGGGACAACTTCTGCTCAGGCGGTCTTGCCATTAAAGCGCGATGGGTATGTATCACCATCTGAGAACCCGTTTCCAGAGGCGCCTTCTTTCCCGGTATTAACTGAAGAGAGTGGGCGGTTGGGACTGGCTAATGTGGATGAAGTATTAAATTTCGGAGCAGTGCCTTATTGGGCAGTCGCCCAAGTTGAGGTAGAAGGAGAATTGTTTTCCCGCCATTTGATGGACGGTAAGATGCGGCATTTAGTGCATGCCCTGAATGAGCCGCAAGTCGTTGTGGAAGGCGAGTTTCTGAAGTTAGTAGATGCTGATGGTTGGTCGCCTTATGTGTTGCCGCAATATACGAGTCAGCGTTTATTTACATTCGGTTTAGAGTTGTTCCTCGCGGCGCATGAGCTCGGTGCAGAGTCAGTGGTGCAAGATGGAGATCAGTTGGTGATTCGACGAGAGGGAGAGATCTTCCGTGAGATACCATTAGATGCTTGGGGGCAATCGATGGAGGTGAACTGGTTTGAGGGTTGGAAGCACAGTGCTTTGACAGAACATTATAGTATCCGAGAAATATTGTGGCGTGCAGATGCACTCGGGCAAGCCGCGGCGACGAAAGATGAGCAGGAAGTGCAGGCTGAGTTGAGGTGGTTCTCGCGGTTTAAGGATAAGGTCATTTTAGTGGGGCCAGTTGATTCTCAGTTGAAAGATATCGCGCCAACACCGTTTAATCGCGTGCCTGTCCCAAAAGTTAGCATGCATGCGAATCTCTATCGGACGATTCATGATGAGGCCTATATCGTTCGTCTCAGTGATTCTGTAGTAGTCCTTTTAATCGTCGGCTTGAGCATTCTAGTGACTGGATTGGCTTTGTGGAGTGGACCTAGGCAAGTTGTGACGCGAGTTGGATCTTTGCTGGCATTGGGGTCGTATATAGCGGCGGTCTTTTATTTATTCTCAAATGACAATTATGTGGTGCCTTTGATCGCACCAGTTGGCTCGGCATTATCCGCGGCTTTTTTGGTAGCATTAACGAAACTTGGTTCTGAAGAGTGGCAGCGGCGTCGTGTGAAGGCACTCTTTGGTGCATATGTTTCGCCAGCTCTGGTGAATCAAATGGTGGAGGCGAGTGATGATCCAGAGCTGGGCGGAACAGACGCTGAAATCACTGCTTTGTTTTCAGATGTTGAAGGATTTTCAGCAATTTCAGAAAAATTGCCTCCCAGTGAGTTGGTGTCCTTGATGAACGATTATCTGAGTGAAATGACGGATTTGTTACAGGCTGAAGGAGGTACATTAGATAAATATATCGGGGATGCGATTGTAATGATGTTTGGAATGCCCTTGCCCGTGAACGATCATGCAGGGCGCGCTTGTGTTGCAGCGTTACGTATGCAGGAGCGGCATAGGGCTTTACGCCAGCGTTGGATTGAGTCAGGTCAGTGGCCCGAGATCGTCGAGCAGATGCGAACGCGCATTGGTATCAATACTGGTGAGGCTGTAATTGGTAACATGGGTAGCCGCGTACGCTTTAATTACACTATGATGGGTGATTCGGTAAATATCGCAGCTCGCTGCGAGAGTAGTGCTAAAACGTATGGAGTGTATACGGTGGTGACTGAAATGACTTTGACTGCTGCGTTAAAAACAGTGCCTGATTTGTTTTATCGAAAATTGGATCGAGTGATTTTTAAGGGCCGCTCGGAGATCGTCGAAATCTATGAGCTGTGGGATGCGACTGTCGATCGAGCGCAAGCAGGTCTATGCCGGGACGCCTATGAGCAAGGACTGAAAAGTTATTTCAAGGGAGCTTGGGAGCTTGCGCTCGTTGCTTTTGAGCGAGCTGAGCAAGTTGAGCCTATACGTGGTGTTGCTTCGGTGACTCCGTCCTCTGTATTGAGCGAGCGGTGCCGCGCTTTTATCCGCGATGGAGTCCCGCAGGAATGGAATGGTGCATATCGAATGAGCATAAAGTAGTTCGGCTTGCCGTAGAAATACATTTCTTTTCATTTCGTATTTGGAATTACTTTGTTTTTCAGCCTAGTTGCTAGGCTTAACTAGGAATTTACAGATATGAACGCAGATAAGACTTATACCGAATTGATTGATGAAGGCCTCAAGCATGTTGAGGGAGTGCACTATTTATTGGTTGATGCGTTGATCGAGCTACTGCGAAGGATAGACGAGAATTCCGCGGCTGATTTAATTGCAAAGGGTTTTGGTGCAGATGTTCCGCATACTCAGTTGAGCCCTGCTCAAGTACAAGCGGTTTCATATTACTTTCAGCTGTTAAATTTGGCTGAGGAACATGCCGCAAACCATATGCGCCGAATTCGTGAGGGCCATTTGGGTGCTGCTGCGGAGGCGGGACATTGGGCGAACTATTTTCAGCGTTTGAAAGAGATGGGAATTTCGCCTGATGCGGTACGTGAAAAACTGTCATCCGTTGAAGTCGAAGCAGTTTTCACGAAGCACCCCACTGAGGCAAAACGCTGGTCAGTGTTACGGATTCACCGAGGAATCATTGAGGTATTGGAGCAAATTGAAACCTGCGTGACTCCTTTTGAGCGCTCTGAGACGCGTAAGCAGCTAAGTGTTTTAATTGAGCGGCTTTGGTTTACTGGTGAGCTGTTTAGCCAGAAGCCTGGGATCGATGATGAGCTGTCGAATTTACTATACTACTTGAGCCAAGTCTTGCCAGAGACGCAGCCGATATTGGATTCGAACCTTGGCTTTGCTTGGCAACAGTCTTGGCCTGATGCGGAGCCGCTGCGTGTGAGTGAAAAGCCACTCCTGCATTTCGGGTCATGGGTTGGTGGTGATCGAGATGGGCATCCGCTCGTGACTTCGACGACGACTCGGCACACCTTGCAAGTCCTGCGACAAAGTGCGCTACGTGTGGTGCGCGAACATTTATCAGGCTTGGCGCGGAAGCTGGCTTTTACTACTAGCCAGACTCCCGCACCAGATGCGCTGCATGCGCGTTTAGCAGATGACGATGCGGATGAGCCTTGGCGTTGTTATGCACGTATGCTGGCTGCACAGCTCGATGAGCGCCCGGTTGTGGATACACGTACAGACCTAGAAGAATTGGGGATTTGGCTACGTGAAGCTGGCGCGAAGCATGTCGCTGAGGCGGAAGTAGAACCTTTAGTGCGCTTAATGGATAGCATTGGCTTACACTTAGCTCGTATCGATATCCGTCAGAACAGTACTTATTATGAGAATGCACTGATCCAGCACTTGGAGGTAGGAAACCCAGCAGTTGCGCAGCAGTATGCAGATGGCGATGAGGCCACTCGTATCCAGATTTTGAATGCAGAGTTGGCCAATCCGCGACCGTTGGTGCATGATGCAACTATTCTGCCAACAGAAGCAACAGAGGTCCGTCGTACGTTACAAGTCGTAGCGGATCAGATACAGAAATACGGCACGGATTCGATTGGCGCTCTGGTAGTCAGTATGACACGTGAGCTTTCAGACCTGTTGACAGTGTATGTGCTATGCAAGGAAGTCGGGTTGGCAAAGGGCGATGAAGAAGGTCTGAGTTGTGTACTGCCTGTGGTGCCATTATTCGAGACATTTGAAGATCTTGAGCGTGCGCCAGGGATCACAGATGAATTTCTGTCGCACCCAGTAGTGCAGCGCAGTCTACGCAAATATGAGCGCCGTAAAGTGATGGTGATGCTGGGTTATAGCGACAGCAATAAAGACACTGGAATCCTTGCGAGTCAGTGGGCGTTATTACGAGCGCAACAGGAGTTGGTTAGCATCGGTGAGAAATACGAGGTCGATGTGCAGTTTTTCCATGGACGGGGAGGGACTGTCGGGCGTGGTGCTGGCCCTACTCACCGCTTTCTGGAAGCATTGCCATCTGGCGCGCTTCGTGGAGGACTACGCTTAACCGAGCAGGGAGAAGTTATTGGACAGAAGTACAATACGATTAAGACTGCGACCGCAAATTTGGAGTACTTACTGGCAGGCACTACGGGTGCTCGCTTACTCAGTGCCCACCGCAAGGATGAGCCTTCACGATTAAACGAGGCGATGGAGCGTCTTTCTACGTATTCACAAGCTCGATACAAGGCATTACTTAATGCAGATGGCTTCATGCAGTTCTACCGACAAGTGACTCCGATTGATGCGATTGAGCAGAGCCGTATTGGTTCTAGGCCTTCACGTCGAACCGGGCAATCTAGCCTGGAAGACTTGCGCGCGATTCCTTGGGTTTTCAGCTGGAATCAATCTAGATTTTACTTGCCCGGTTGGTATGGCGTAGGATCAGCTTTGGCACAGCTTGAAAGTGATGAGCCTGAGCTCTATGCATACATCTGCGAGGAGTGTCAAAGCACACCCTATTTGCGCTACGTTTTTTATAATATTGAAAGCAGCTTCAATAGCGCTGACCCGAAATGGATGTCTGCTTATTTCGAGCTGGTGGAGGATGATACACTGCGTGCGCAGTTCCGTGAGACGATCGAGTCAGAGTACACGCTCACTGCAACTCAGTTAACTCAACTTTTCGGTAAGCTTGAAACCCGACGCCCTCGTTTTTGGAAAACACTGAAGGCGCGCGACGCGCACCTGCAAGGTCTGCATGCAGAGCAGGTGCGCTTACTGCGTAATTTGCGCACTGCAGATACGCCAGATTCGGCGACGGTCGAGTCGCTATTGCTGGTGATTAATGCGATTGCAAGTGGTTTGCGTACTACGGGTTGATGCGCGGGTAAAGTGAGTAAAATTGCCTTTCACTGTCATACTTCCCAAGGCTCTTTACGCATCATATTTTCGGGCTTGGATACCTCGCGCACCAGTTTATCGCCGACGAATATTTTGACCCAAATACCCTCCAGCTTATTCTTGCTAGTTTTCATCGCCCCATTTTTCCAAATATAGCCAGGTTCCAGTTGACTCTCGAGCATTGGAATGAGTTTTGTGGTCAGCGTGACTGTTGCAAGCTGATGCATTTGCTCGAGCGCAATGCTGCCTTTAAAGCGCAAGATGTTGCCTTGGCTACGCTTCGGAGCGGACAGTAAATCTTCAAATTTGAGGATTAGGTATTCGACCCTGATGTCTGCTAAATCTGAGTAGGAAGTGTTGTTGATCGTAATATCGTACTGGATCTTATATTCCTCGCGTTCGATGCCGCCATTACTTGATTTGCGCTTATCATTTACTTTTGTGGTAAACCGCACTTCTAAAAAATCGCTTTTGAGCAGGGCATTGTAGGCCCAATCCTCGATGTAAGCCTGATCTTTTTCACAAAAGATACTTCGTTTGACTTTTGTGCTCAGTCCATCGCGCCGTTCGATGTAGACATCATCGCCACTTACGCGAGTAATCTTTGCTTCCATTTCACGGCCTTGAGTGTCCTTAAATAGGTGAAACCCAAACGCGTGTCCGAAGTGGCTCTAATAAATAAACAATAAAACTAATGCTCCATTATATCTTCGCATTGGTTCTTTTTACCTGACCAGCTCACCGGGTCTAGTAAAAATTTAAGCGCCGTTAGCTTATTAGTATTTTCCGACTGATGGGTCGACTTCAGTGGCCCATGCATGGATGCCGCCACCCATGTTGATGACATTCTCAAAGCCACGTGATTCGAGGTAGAGAAGCACGTTCATGCTGCGCATGCCATGATGGCAGAAAACCACGAGTGGACGATCCAATGGCAGCGCTTCGCAGCGCTCAGGGATCGAATTCATTGGAATGTGCAGAGCATCCGCAATGCTGCAGATTTCGAGCTCTGAGTCCTCTCTTACGTCAAGAAAGAGGACTTCTTCGTTGTTTTTTCTTAAATTAGAGGCTTCGACTGCACTGATTTCCTTGTTCATTGCCGAACTTTCATGATGATTAGTGGCCAGATGTCAAAGACGCCTTCAATCATTGTACCAGCTAGACTGGCTTCCACCCGTTTCCCAAGAAAGCTTCTACACGAAGTTCGGGGTAAGCCTATCATCCTGTGGACAGCCGAGCGCATCCGTACAGTCGCGCCGGAATTTCCGCTTTATTTTGCGGTGGACGATACGGCATTGGAGCACTGCTTGAGTGCAGCCGGTTTTAGTGTGGTGCGCACGCGGGCAGATCACCCCAGTGGTACTGATCGCTTGGCTGAGGCCAATGCTGAGATTGGCGCAGCTGCGGTGATCAACGTGCAAGGTGATGAGCCGCTTGTCACTGGTGAGCAAATTCGAGCATTGGCAGATGGGCTGGCTGGGGGCGTGGCAATGTCGACATTGGCGGTCCCCTTTGCGCGCTCAGAGGATTTTGCCAACCCGAATCAAGTGAAGGTCGTCCGTGACCGCGCGGGGCACGCGCTTTATTTTTCGCGTTCGCCGATTCCGTTTGCGCGAGATTCTGCAGGTGAAGTCGATGCGACTTGGCTGGCGACCAACCACTGCTACCGTCATCTTGGGCTGTATGCCTATGATGCTGAGTTTTTGCGCGCGTTTTCGAGTTTGGAGCCGGGATTGTTGGAGAACATTGAGAAGCTCGAGCAGCTCCGAGCGATGGAGCATGGCTATAGGATACATGTAGGTATTACAAATCAGCCGACGATAGGTATTGATACTCTCGAAGACATTACTGAGTTTGAAGGGCACTTGGGCTGAGTCTACGAAAAGGACTGCCAGCTTGACAAAGCGCCCTGTGCACAGCCGTATTCTTCTTATGCAGACAGCAAAACCATCTCTCGAAGTCGATCCTACCAGCTTGCCAGATGCGCGTGGCCACTTCGGCAACTATGGCGGCATGTATGTGCCAGAGACTCTGATGACGCCTCTGTTTGAGCTGACGCAGGCCTATAAAGCCGCGCGTAAAGACCCAGAATTTCAAAAAGAGCTCGATTTTCAACTTCGTGAATTCGCTGGGCGACCAACCAATTTGTATTTCGCGGAGCGCCTGACAGAGCACTGCGGCGGAGCCAAGATTTATCTGAAGCGAGAGGATCTACTCCACACTGGGGCGCACAAAATTAACAATGCGCTCGGTCAGGCTTTGCTAGCTAGGCGTATGGGTAAAAAGCGGATTATTGCCGAAACTGGTGCTGGTCAGCATGGTATCGCCACTGCAGCTATGTGCGCCAAGCTTGGGTTCGAGTGTGTGATATACATGGGCGAAGAAGATATGCGACGCCAAGCACTCAACGTCTACCGCATGCGTCTCTGTGGCGCCGAAGTTCGCGCGGTTACCGCGGGCCAGAAGACTCTTAAAGAGGCGGTGAACGAAGCGATGCGAGACTGGGTTACGAATATTCGAACGACGCATTACATCATCGGCTCTGCACTTGGCTCACATCCCTTTCCGATGATGGTGCGTGATTTCCACAGAGTTATCGGCGAAGAATGCCGGCGCCAGATTATAGAAAAAGAAGGTCGCTTGCCGGACGAAGTGGCAGCCTGCGTGGGTGGTGGTTCGAATGCGATTGGTATCTTTTTCGCATTTCTGAACGATTTAGATGTTAAGCTGACTGGAGTCGAAGCGGGGGGGCGTGAGATCACACGTGGTCATCACGCAGCGCGATTTGAGGGCGGAGAGCTTGGCGTGTTACAAGGCGCAAAGACATGGATCCTCCAGGATGAAGATGGTCAGATCGACCTAACTCATTCGGTCTCAGCGGGACTAGACTATGCTGCCGTCGGACCTGAGCATGCTTATTATAAAGAAAAAGGTCGCATTGATTTCGGCTACGCGACCGACGCCGAGGCGCTGGATGCGTTTAAAACACTCTGTTCAATCGAAGGTATTGTACCTGCGCTTGAATCATCGCATGGTATCGCTTATATGATGAAGCGGGCCAGCGAGATGTCCTCCGATCAGGTGATCATCGGGAATCTCAGTGGTCGCGGCGATAAAGATGTGCAAGAAGTGGCTCGTGTCTTAGGCGACTAGTACTTACTGCTCATTGTCACTTACTATCTTATCGATCCATGCTCCTAGTCATCGACAATTTCGACTCCTTCACTTATAACCTCGTCCAATATTTTGGGGAGTTAGGCGAGGAGCAAAAAGTTTATCGCAACAATGCAATCACAGTCGATGAAGCATTGGAGCTTAACCCCGATCGGGTGATGATTTCACCTGGGCCGTGTTCCCCGACTGAAGCTGGCGTAAGTCTTGATATGATTGCAGCGTTTGCCGGTAAGAAACCATTACTGGGCGTCTGCCTTGGGCATCAAAGCATTGGTCAGCATTTTGGTGGTAAAGTGGTGCGTGCAGATCGTTTGATGCACGGCAAGACATCACCTGTATCGCACCGCGATACTGATATTTTTGCCGGATTACCCAATCCGATGGAAGCGACACGCTACCATTCTTTGATCGTCGAGCGAGCGAGCTTGCCGGACTGCCTCGAGGTGACTGCTGAGACCGCCGAAGGTGAGATCATGGGGCTGGCGCACAAAGAGCTCCCCGTTTGGGGCGTACAGTTTCATCCAGAGTCGCTTGCGACTCAAGAGGGGATGAAGATGCTCGAAAATTTCCTTAAGTTGTGATCTTATAGTTGGTAGTTTTTAGTTTTTAATTCCCCATCCCCAATGCGTTGTCCAAAATGTGCTTCTCTCGAGATTAAAGTACTCGATACCCGAACCGGCAAAAACGAAACCTCGATCCGACGTCGACGTGAATGCCTCGACTGTGGCTACCGCTTCACCACGATCGAAGAAGTGCTGCGTGCCGATTTACAAGTCGTCAAGCGCGATGGTCGACGCGAAGATTTTGATCGTGCTAAAATACTGGGAGGCTTAAAAAAGGCAGTTCAGAAGCGGCCGATTGATGTAATGCAGATCGAAATGCTCATCGCCGATGTACTTGCTTCGCTTGAGAAAGAGTATGATCACGAGATTCCTTCAGAGGCAGTTGGAGAGCATATTATGCAACGCTTGAAGCACTTGGATCAGATTGCATATGTGCGCTACGCATCGGTGTACAAAGACTTCCGTGACCTCACCGAGCTTGCGCAGGAGATACTCGACCTCAAGCAGTCGACTGAAAATGCCAAAAAGTGATCCAGTTGAGCAGCTGCGCACTTTAAACGAATTGTTAGCTCGCACAGGAGCTTCGGCGCCAGATCGCGCGGAGCACGCTCGTCGCGCACTCGACTTCTTTAGCCAAGAGCAAGGCGCCAAAGACACTACAGTTTCCCTGGGGGATTGTGCTGGGCGGCTCGCGCGTTTGCATTTTGGAGCAGAGGGCGAGAGCGAGCTAGCCTATACGCACTGGCATGTGCCAACAGTAGAAAATTTCAGTCCATTGTGGATTCGGCAGGCCATTGTAGTGGAGATGAAGAAGCTGGCTGGCCGCCGTGCCGCCTTGCTGCTCGTTACCGGTCTGCGCGAAGCAATCTGCCCTGCTGGGGCTTACTGGACCAAGAGCCGTCAGCTCCAATACCACCGCGTGCGTGATTGGATCGACGAGCTCGCTTGTGCATGGGCGACCCGTGGCTCGCAGTTGCAAGTGGTGGTCTTGTAACTGTGTGGCTTGCTTTGCGCACGAAGCCGTATACTAAATACAAGGCACATAGTTAATCGATCAAAGACATTATGAGCACGCTATTTGAAAAAATCATCGCCCGGGAAATCCCAGCTAAGATAGAATATGAAGACGATCAGTGCATCGTCATTCACGATATCGATCCTCAAGCACCCACGCACATACTAGTCATCCCTAAAAAGGTGATCCCCCGCGTTGGTGAAGCTCAAGTTGAAGACGGCGCATTATTGGGGCATCTGTTATTGACCGCCGGTAATATTGCCCAATCGCTTAACTTAGAAGATGGCTACCGTATCGTGATCAATAACGGTAAAAATGGCGGCGAAGCCGTGCCACATCTCCATGTACATGTACTCGGCGGTCGTCAATTATCGTGGCCTCCTGGCTGAGTGAATTAGTCTCCCTGCAGGACATGCAAGTTTGCCATAGAGATCCCGCTAAGCATCGCGCCAATAATGCCTAGGAAGCCTTGGTCGGTGCCAGCCAGGTAGACATTTTCCAAGTGAGTGCGGCCATCTTTAATTTTGTCCGGTGCTCCGTAGATTGCGCCGTTCAAGTGCCCAGTGTATTTCCGCACTGTGCGTGGCGTGAACATATCGCGGGCAATGCGGGCCTGATCGAGGCAGAGCTTGCTCGTGGGCAAGATGTTTAGCGCGACTTTTTGTAGTTCCGCATACCAGTGCTCTTTTTGGGCGAGGTAGTCGGCATTGTTGAGTGCGCACCACTTGTCGTGATTGGCCATGGCGGTGATGCGCAGGAAGCCTTCATCCAGTTGGCGGCCATTGCCGTATTGGTAATTGTTAGGAAAGCAGATCACGCCGCTGGTGGGGTCGACGAGTTCGTCGCGCACGCCTGCATAGTGAAAGCGTTCGCGGGTATTGAAAAAGATGATGGTGTCGTCCCAACCGAAGTCGGCTGGTTGCTTGTCGAGCACAGTGATGGTTTCGGTGAAGCTTAGCTGCCCAATATTATCATTCGCGGCATCAGAGGATTGATCGTCACACATGCGAACCGTTTCGACTACTCCAGCAGTGGAAATAATCTTGTCGGCGGTGAGCACTGCCCCGTCATCGAGCTCGACGGCGGAAGCTCTGTTGCCCTGGGTGTGGATTTGCTTGATCCCGCACTTCATCTTACGAATACCACCTAGGGCGCGGTATTTATCCTGTAAGAGTTTAATGATCACGCGCACACCGTCGAAGGGTCGAGCGAAGCCTTCGAAGAACAGTGAGCGAAACATAATAGCGAATTGGCCATAGTCCATGTCGTGCTCTTCAGCGCTGCCGTAATACATGACTGGACAGAAGATCATATCCTCTAGCAGTGGATCGGAAATGTGGCGTTGCACCGCCTCGCGAGCGGAGGTGGGAATCGCACCCAGATTGAATGCGTCGAGGGTACGCACTTCATCGGCAAGGGCGCGAAAGCCATCGATTTGCGAGGGAAAGGCTCGAGCGACTTCGGCTTCAAAGAGTGCAAAGTCGTTGCTGAATTCTAGCTCGCAGCCTGGAAAGGCGATTCGCGAGCCGTTTTGCTGGCACAGGTCCAGTGCGTCGTAAGGGATGCGTAGCTGACGCAGCAGCTTGGTGAGCGGTGTGCTCTTGGTGCCCTTCGGCACGAAATTGGTCATGGCGTGCAGTCCAACGTCGTACTTGCGCCCTTCGATGCTGTAAAAGGAATTGAGCCCGCCACTGGCGTTATGACGCTCCAATATAATCACCTGCTTGCCTGCGAGTGCGAGGCGAATGCCCGCAGCCATACCGGCCATACCGGCACCGATGATAATGACTTCGAAGTGTTGCTGGTCTAGTGGGTGGACTTTCATCGGAGTAGGGTGGAGGGAAGCGCTCTGTGGTTTTCGAGTCAAGGCGTGGCGTGCGAGCTTGCTCGCGCTTAACAGCCAGCGACTCAAAAAAAGCGCGAGCAAGCTCGCACGCCAGAGCGATTTACAAAGTTAGTCATTATGTCAGATTGTCGCGCGTTCCAAATACAACGAAACACAGGCGGGTTGCCTGTGTTGCGCGTGGTGCGAACAGTGTCGCCTAAATTATGCGTTGAACTTGGGGGTCAAGTAAGCTGCGCAACTATCGAGCGATGCGAGCTCAGGGTAGTCCGCTTCAGGAACTTCGATGCCATGCTGTTTGCGTAGCTCCATCACGATGTCTAGGAAGTCCATCGAATCGAGGTCGAGTTGGTCGCGGAGTTTTATCTCGGACTTGATATTGGTAGTGTCCTCATCGGGCGCAATTTCTGCGATGATGTCGATGACGATTTGTTTTACTTGATCTTCTGTCATGGTTGAAAGCGGCTGCTGTTTAATTGGGAATGAGTAATAAAATGGCTTAATTCTCGAACTTTTTAACGATCAGTGCTGAATTAATACCAAGCATTCCGAATGAGTTGTTGAGGATAACTTTCACTTCGTCAACCTTGCGCGGCTCATTTATTACCAGATTTGGCATCGCGCATTCTGGGTCGAGCTCTTCAATGTTGATAGTTGGGTGAATTATATGGTCCTTGAAGGAGGGCAGATTGCCTGCTAGTTCGAGGGCACCAGCCGCGCCCATGCAGTGGCCGATGAAGCTCTTGGTGTTGTTGATATAGGTTGTTGGACTGTCGCCGAATACCTCATTAATGGCTTTGCATTCCTGGATGTCGCCCATGGGCGTCGAGGTGGCGTGGGTATTGACGATATCAACATCTTTGGGCTGCATGCCTGCGACACTGAGTGCTGCGCGCATGCATTCGGCCTGACGGACAGGGTCGGGAAGTACGTAATCACCAGCATCAGAGTTGATCCTGTAGCCGACAATCTCAGCGATAATGTTGGCACCCCGTGCGTGCGCGTCTTCAAGGCGCTCGAGGGTATAGATGCAGCCACCTTCGGAGACCACGATACCGTTGCGGCTTTTATCAAATGGGCGACTGGTCTTATTGGGGTCGCTTTCGTGAGTGCCTAAAGCTCCTTGGCTCTTAAAGCCTGCGAAGATCCCAAAGGACTGTATACTTTCACTGACGCCGCCAGCGAGTGCGAAGTCAACTTCGCCAAGGCGGAGCATTTGTAGTGCTTGCACTAAGCCCGCATTACCAGCCGCGCAGGCAGCACCGATGGTGTAGTGCGGCCCTGTAATCCCCATGTTGATGGTGATCTCTCCTGCTGGGTTATTGGCTACGGTCCGTGGATTGTGGTGGTGAGTCCAGAAACGGGTGTCGTAGTCGAATTGAGAGATATTATACACTTCATTTTCGGTTTCGACGTTGCCGTGCTCAGTCGTGCCGACATAGACCCCGATCCGACTTTTATCAAAATTCTCAAAATCAAGGCCGCTGTTATTGACGGCTTCATGCGCAGCGTAGATGGCGATGCTGCCTGCGCGAGTCCCTACGCGGAGTTCCTTGCGGCTCTGATATTGCTTCGGGTCGAAGTTGCAGACGCCTGCTGGGACTTTCCCCATGTAGCGCATATCGATGATTTGGACGCCAGCGACTCCAGCTAAGAGATTCTTTCGATATTCCTCGAGGGTATTACCGTTTGGCGCGGTGAGACCGACGCCTGTGATGACTATACGCGACTTGTGCATAATTATAAGCGAACATTGTTACCATCTTTCATGGTGGAGGTGTCAATGTGTAAAAGTAATCGAGGACGGCAAATTAAGATTCTCTTTTCTTTTTGGGCGCGGGTTTTGCTTATTTTCAGCCAATTGATGCTGACTTGCAATTGGTGTGCGAATGGTTTTATCTAACCTATCTTAATGGCAACAACAGATTCAGTTTCAAAGGCCTTCGCACCAGCGCAGGACGCTCCGCTGACAGAGCGCGATCTTGATTGGGCGGTGGTGCAGCGAGTGCAAGCTGGCAATGTAGCAGCCTTTGATCAGTTAGTGCAGAAGTATCGCGAGCATATCTTCTCTGTTATTTATAACATGACGAGTAATCGCGAAGATGCTTCTGATTTGACTCAGGAGACTTTTATCAAGGCGTTTCAGGCGATTGCGCGTTTCAAGGGCAAATCATCGTTTTTCACTTGGATTTACAGAATCGCGATTAATTCGACGATGACTTTTTTGAAAAAGCGCAGCCGTCGTCGTTACATCAGCTACGAGAATATCAATGAAGAGGTGCATTCGACTGATATTATCGAGAGTTTGACGGCGAAAAACCGTAGTGAAAAAGGGGCAATCGTGCATGAGCTACAGGAAAAATTGAACGATTCGTTGCAAAAATTGTCTCCTAAACATCGAACTGTTGTCGTTTTACATGAAATTGAAGGCCTTAGCCACGTTGAGATTGCAGAAATCACCAAGGCTTCTGTCGGCACTGTGCGCTCTCGTTTGCACTACGCGAAGCAGCAACTCCAATCATATTTGCAGGACTACCTAGGATAACTCGATCCGTCATTAACCAAGAACTTATGGCTAACCATCCACAAGAGCGCCAAGCTGAAATCAACCTCGAAGACCTCCTTCGCCTCAAGCGATCTGAACGTCCGTCGGATCAATTCTGGAATGAATTCGATCAAGAGCTACATCAGCGAATGCTGCAGACTTTAGTTAAAAAAGACCCATGGTATTTACAATTGATGCGTGGCTTTTCCGGACGGATTTTGCAGAACACTGCGCTCGCAGCAGCAGCGGTAGTGATTGGGGTGGTATTGGTGCGCCCTGCATTTCAGCCGATGGCTAGCTCTACGGGGGCGATAGCAATGGATTCCGCGGCGGTTGTTCCGAGTGGTAATACAGCGATGGCAGGGCTTATGTATGGTTCTGATTTGGACGCAGTGGCCAGTGAGCTGAGCATGACTGATTACTATGCTGATGCGATTTCGGTGGAGACGAATTCGGATGATGTGAACTTTATCCGTGATTTTGAAATGGAAAGCATGCAAGTCGCTTCATACGATGCATCCGTATATATGACTGAAAGCGCTCAGGCACGTGTCTCATTTGCATCCGCAGGTGTGGCTAGCTTAGTTTACTAATTTTGAGTATGTTTCGCTACGGGTGGATAGCACTGCTGCTTACAGTGGTAAGTTCGGTGCGATTGTTTGCCGGCTCGGCAGATGCGTTGGCTTTACAGCAGCGCCTGATAGATGTGTTTGAGCAAAACAAAGATGCAGTGGTGCGTGTGAAGGCTGCTTACCGTGGTTCTGGAGAGGGCAGCACTGCCAAAGTTATGCTGCGTGTTGGCACCGGGTTTTTTGTCAGCAAGGAAGGCCATGTATTGGTTAGCGCGAGCCGTGCTGCGGGTGCAAGTCGCGTGTGGATTGAATATAAGGGTAAGCCGTATGCCGCCGAAGCAATTGGTCATGATCGGCTAACGAATGTCTCTATGCTCCGGGTGCTGGAATTACCTGAAGATTTTTCGATCGTCACGATGGATGCCACGGTCGCGCGCCCTCAGCTAGGAGCACTTGCAATTGCGATCGCTTGTCCGCTTGATTTTGAGCCGTCTCCATCGATGGGGATCGTGACTGGAGTGGATAAGAAATTAGGGAACAAAGTGTTTCCGACCGAATACATTCGGACGTCTATATCGGTGAATGCAGGGCAAGGAGGATGCCCAGTTTTAGACATTAATGGTCATTTAATAGGTATGTCAGTCGCCTCTATTACCGAGTTGGATGCATCCTATTGCCTGCCGGTTCCAGCTTTAGCAAGGGTGCGTGATGATTTGTTGTTTTCCGGGCACATCATTCATAGTTGGATGGGCTTCGAAGTTGCTGAACAGCTTGGGGCTGAGATGGAGAATGCGGTCTATCTTTCGACTGTGATTGAAGATGCTCCGGCTGGTCAGGCAGGTTTACTTGAAGGCGACCGTTTGATCTCAATTGCAGGACATCCGATTCAGGACGTCTCTGACGTACCGGGTGCTGTATTTTTCACACGAGCAAATCAATTCACCTCGCTAGTCATCAAGCGCGGGGAGGAAGTGTTGGAGTTCTCGCTTAAAACAGCACCGCGTCCCGATCGAGTGCCGATTGTGCGGCAAGCAGATGCTCAAGATCAGTCGGATACAACGGCGGAGCCACAGCCAATCGCGCGGGAAGCAACCACTCCTGTTGTAGCTGATCCTGTCGACAGCAGTGCATCGCACTAGTACTTTTTAAATAAAGCGCTGGGCGTTTTTATTTATGGAGTGGAGGTCTACTTACTTCCAAGGCGATGTGATTGCCGCGCAGGTCGACCCAAAGGGGGCTTTCTGCCGCTTCAGTTGAGACGATCGCGCTACCAATAGGGCGACTCAGTATTGGTGAGAGTGTCCCAGACAGCACTTGCCCGACGATATCGCCAGCCGAATTGATGACAGCGGTGCCTTCGCGAGCGATTCGGCGGCCATCGAGTTTAAAATGAAGCACGCGGCGCGGAATGCCATTTTCCTGCTGTTCGCTGAGTGCGTTTTTGCCAATGAAGTCCTCTTTCTGTAATTTAACGGTCCAGTCGAGACTGGCTTCAAGCGGAGTAATGCTGTCGCTGAGTTCATGCCCATACAGCGGGTAGCCTGCCTCGAGTCTTAGGCTGTCGCGGCAACCGAGTCCACAGAGTTGCACGCCAAACGGCTCGCCTTGACTCATAATTTCACGTGCTAATGCTTCTGCAGCAGCTGGAGATGCGTAGATTTCGAAGCCATCTTCACCGGTGTAGCCAGTGCGGCAAACGCGTATTTTTTCTCCTGCAAAGCGGCGCGTGGCATGCCAGAATTTTTTGATTTCATGGAGAGCATCGAGGCCGACTGCTTCTAGGATTGCGCTGGCCTTGGGGCCTTGCAGCGCGAGCAATGCGAAGTCGTCGGATTGGTCTTCGATGAGTACATCAAGCTCCCACCGCTTGGCCTGCTTGAGGAACCAACCAAAGTCTTTTTCAATGTTACTCGCGTTGACGCAGACTAAAAAGGTTTCCTCACCAGTACGGTAAACGATCAAATCATCGACGACGCCGCCATCGCTGGCGCACATTGGCGAGTAAACTGCTTTGCCGATCGGGGCATTGCGGATCGCATTGACCAGCAGTTTATCCAGGAACAGCGCGGCGTCCACGCCAGTGACCAAAAATTCGCCCATGTGGCTGACATCGAACAATCCGGCAGCACTGCGTACTGCCTGATGCTCTTCGAGGATGCTTGTGTATTGCACCGGCATATTCCAGCCACCGAAGTTTACGAAGCGTGCGCCTCGCTCGGCATGAAAGTCGTGCAGTGGGATTTGTAGAATGTCTGACATGTAATTTAGTAGCTGACGGGCGTGTGCCCTTCAAAATGATTGTGAGATGAAAAAAGGGTGAAATTGTGTAAAGAAACTTGCGAAGGAATCATAGACGCATTGAGTGAGAAGCATCTATGTGTCAGTAGCAATGAATGCTTAATTTTGTTTGTTGTTAAGTCTCAGTTTTTATAAAAATGCAAAATACTTCCGTCGATCAGCGCGAACACGCGCGTCACTACATTCCAGCCAGCAACTCTGACATTGATGCAATGCTGAAAACTGTAGGCAAAGCCTCGCTTGGCGAGCTCTTTGATCATATTCCTGCGGACGTTCAGTTCAAGGACGCAGGCACGTTGCCAGAGGAACTAGCCTATGATGCGCTTTACACGCGACTCGAAGAAATTTCGAAGATGAATCGTACGGGCACCAGTTTTCTTGGTGATGGTGTGCCTGATTTTGTGCCATCTGCGGTGGTGGGGCCCGTTTGTGAAATCCGTAATTTGACGACGGCTTATACTCCGTATCAGCCAGAGTTGAGCCAAGGCACATTGCTCGCCCACTGGATTTATCAGTGTTCGATGGCACGCCTGACTGGGTTTGAGGCTGTTAATGCATCGCTTTACGATCGCTCGACATCAATTTTTGAAGGCATTTGCGCAGCGATTCGCATGGCGCGCGGCAAGTCCGTCGCGATTATTCCCGAGACTTTATATCCCGGTGACTTGGAAGTGCTGGAGACCTTAGCCGAAGGTACTGAAGTCGAACTGTTACGAGTGCCGGTGGATCAGGGCAGTGGTTTGATTGACCAAGCAGCACTCAAAGATGCGGCGGAAACAGCTGGTGCGCGACTTGCTGCGATTGTGTTTCCCCATGTGAACACCTTTGGTCTGATTGAGGAGGTGGATGCACTCACAGAATTTGCCGCGGATCTCAAAGTCAAGAGTGTGGCCGTGATTGATCCGATGCTGCTGGCCCCCGGAGGGTTGAAAGCACCATCCGATTTTGGCACTAAGGGGGTCGATATCATTGTTGGTGAAGCGCAGCACCTCGCGCTCGCGCCCAATTATGGCGGCCCTGGGCTCGGCCTATTTGGCGTACGCTTTTCTGCAAAAGAACGAGCAGGAGTTCGTGCGGCGCCGGGCCGATTTATTGGTAAGGCTAAGGATAGCTCGGGACGTGAATGTCGCGTCGGTGTATTATCCACTCGTGAGCAACACATTCGTAAGGATAAAGCCACGTCCAACATTTGTTCGAACCAAGCCTTCGTGGCGACGCTGGTAGGTGCCGCATTACTGGAGCGTGGTGATTCGGGTCTGGAGGCGATTCTTTCAGGTCTGCGCGCACGTTTAGTCGAGGCAGTTGAGTGCTTGACGGTGTTTGATGGTGTGTCGCTGGCATTTCCAGATTCGACCTCATATCACGAAGTGACTTTGGAGCTAGCCAAGCCTGTATCAACTGTGCTGGCGAAGGCGCGTGCGAGTAACATTCTTGCGGGAGCAGACGTATCCGCGCGCTTGGCTGGTGAGCGCCAGTTACTGAAGTTGTCATTCTCAAATCGTGAACAAGACATCACAGAATTAGTCGCTGTATTTAAAGATATTTTTGGAACTGCGAGTTTAGTCGAGGCAGCAGCCCTTTCTCCAGTTGCGGGCTCGATGTCGCGCCTAGTTGCGCCGGGTCTGCCTACTTACTCAGCAGAAGAGGTGATAACTTATTACCAGCGCCTTGGGGACCTCAATGTCAGCCCTGACGATGGGTGTTATCCGCTTGGATCGTGTACGATGAAGTACAATCCAAAGGTCAACGACTGGGCTGCAGGACTGCCTGGCTTTACCGACGTTCACCCGCAGGCGCCAGTCGAAGATGCGCAAGGCTGCCTCTATGTACTACACGAAATACAGGAGTGGTTTAAACAAATCACAGGATTAGCTGCTGTCACGACACAGCCGCTAGCCGGTGCTCAAGGCGAGCTTGTCGGGCTCAAGTTGTTTCAAGCGTACCACCGCGATCGCGACGAAGTGCGTGATGTAATTTTAATCCCTAGTTCTGCCCACGGTACTAATTTTGCCACTGCGACTATGGCTGGTTTTACTGGCAAGCAGGGTAAGATCGTTTATCTCGATGCAGATACCGAGGGGCGTGTACTGAATGAACACCTCGACCGCTGCATTAAAGAATATGGCAATCGTATCGCCGGTGTGATGATTACCAACCCGAACACCAGCGGTATTTTCGAAACATCCTTTAAGCAAATTGCGGATAAAATTCATGCTATAGGCGGACTTGTCTACATGGATGGCGCGAATATGAATGCGATTGCTGGCTGGGTCGATCTCGGGGCGTTGGGTGTCGATGCAGTGCATAATAATTTACACAAGACATGGACCATTCCACATGGCGGTGGCGGTCCAGGTGATGCGATCGTTGCGGTCAGCGAGCGTCTGACTCCGTATTTACCCGGCTATCAAATCGAGTATGATGGTGCGCTCTATCAACCTGTGCGCGCGCCGAAGTCGATCGGCTCGTTCCACCGTCATTGGGGAAATTTCGCCCACAAGATTCGTTGCTACACTTATTTACTGCGCCTTGGGCGCGAGGGAGTGCGCCGTATGTCAGCGGTGGCAGTCTTGAGTGCGCGCTACTTACAGGCAGAACTTGCTCAGGACTATGCTTTGCTACCGAAGGGTGCAGACAGTGAGCCGCGCATGCATGAGTTCATCTTAACCCTAAAGGAGCAAGACTTTGGCCTGCTCGACTCGGTCGGGCTACGCAAGACGGACGCGGCTCCGCGCATTGGCAAGCTGTTCCTTGATTTTGGATTCCATGCGCCGACGGTTGCGTGGCCAGAGCCACTGGGCCTGATGGTCGAACCGACTGAGAGCTACACCAAAGCTGAGCTAGATCGCTTTGCCGAAGCAGTGAGGGCGATCATTAAATTGGCCAAAGAGCATCCAGACGCACTTAATTCTGCGCCACATTTCACCCCGATTGATCGCGTTGAAGAGGTCGAAGCAAATCGCGATGTTTGTCTCTCAGAATCACTCGAGTCGTTACCCAAGATCAATCGTGCGCGTATTTCGACCAAAGAATTGGCGCAGCTCTCGGTCGATGAGATCTATGCTAAGGTAGTTGCCGCATTGTAGCTTTCAGGCGTTGTTTGAATTCAGAGCTTTTCGTGCCGTCGTTTTATCGGTAACGTAGATGCATGATGAATGAAGTCATGGCGATTTTTGCAGGTGTTGGCCTCGCTGCGGCCTGTGGGTTTCGTGTGTTTGTTCCCTTGTTCATTACCAGCCTCGCGGCGGGCGGGCATGTTGATCTGTTGAGCGAAATGGATGTCGAAGCAATGCTTGGCGATCAACAGTGGCTGGGGAATCCAGCAGTAACACTGGCACTTGGTATCGCTACGGCGCTGGAGATCGGTAGTTATTACATCCCGTGGCTGGACAACTTGCTCGATACAGTGGCAACCCCGGCCGCAGTGGTTGCAGGTACATTTATCACCGCGGCGATGCTGCCCGAGTTCATCGGCGATGGTTCCGTGAAGTGGATCGCAGCAACGATTGCAGGTGGTGGCACCGCTGGATTGGTGCAGGGCGCTGCAGTGATTACCCGAGGCACGTCGACTGCCACGACCGGTGGAATTGGAAATCCAGTGATTTCGACTGCCGAGTTAGGCGGCTCGGTTTTGACGGCAGGTCTCGCAATTCTGATGCCGATCGTTGCCGGCGCCTTGGTCTTGATTCTAATGTATTTTGTGCTGCGTCGGATCTTAGGTTTTTTTAAAAACCGCTCGAAGGATGCTGTCGCGTCAAGCCCTGTAGGCACGGATGGCTAAATAAACGGGACTTATAATTTTGCGGGATACTCCGCGTCTTTAATTAACTCCGCGATACTAGACTGCACAAAGGGCTTGTCATCCGGGTAAGTCACGCCAAACCAAGTGCCGTCAGTCTCAATTACCGCGCACACGGTTTGATCAGATTGGATGAGTGTATCGATCACGGTCGGGATATAGCATTCGGACTTCATCTCATTGCCATGGGCTTCGAGGAATTCGATGAAGAGTGCTTCAAGGCTCGGGAAGAGTGCCGGCGTGAAGCCCCAGAAATTCATTGAGACGATCGCTGCCTCGTCGATTTCTACCGCCTCGCCTGCGATATTATCACCGCGCACGATGCCGTCCGCACTGCGGGCGATGGTGCTGTGCTCTTCGACGGTCTGCAGCGCGCCGCGTTCGACGCGGCAGATGCCGCGATTCACGCTGCCGTGTTCGGAGAGGGTGTTTTTTAGCGGATATCCGACCATGCAGGTGCGCAGTTCAGGCGCATCTGCGCTGTGCGCGAAATACTGCACCAGTTGCTGATAGGCATCTTGTCCATAAAAGTCGTCGGCATTGATCACCGCAAACGGCGCATCGATTTCAGTGCGAGCAGCCCGCACCGCATGGGCAGTGCCCCATGGTTTTTCGCGACCTTCGGGTACCGAAAATCCTGCCGGCAGGTCTGTCAGCTCTTGAAATGCGTAGGCGACCTCAATCTTACCTTCGAACTTATCGCCGATCGCTTTTTTAAATGCTTCAGCAAAATCACGACGAATGACAAAGACCACCTTGTCGAAGCCCGCACGGATGGCATCGAACACCGAGTAGTCGAGAACGGTCTCTCCATTTGGTCCCATCGGGTCCAGTTGTTTTAGGCCGCCATAGCGGCTGCCCATTCCAGCTGCGAGAATTAGAAGTGTCGGTTGCATGTTGGCTGTCTAGCGGATTACTGCTACAGCGCAAATCTGATTTGTGCAGATTTATTGGTGGTGCTGTGTGGTGGAGACATTGCGATCGATCGCCTTTACATAAATTTCAGATTAGTCATTCGTTGGTTGCTTACTCTTACTTTCTGTTTTTTCTAATTATATGTCGCCTCGTGTTATCGCATCTCTGTGTTTTTCTGCCCTAGCTGGGAGTGCATGCCTTGGTGTAGACGCGCCTACGGTTAGCGTGGAGCATGAAATGAAGGTGCAAGTATTGCAGTTGGACGAGGCAATTGATGCCGCGCTATTGAATAACTTGGGGCTCATCACCGCCCGTTACGCGCCTGCAAATGAGCAAGATTCTGTGATGGTCGAAGCTGCGCAGTTTGACATTGAGTTGTTTGGAGCGACCTCGCTTGCCGAGAGTCAAGCCGCAGCTTCGGGTAGTTCATTGGACTCTGCTACGTTGCCTGAGAGTGAAACGCGGCGGGCGGGTGTCGGATTAGAAAAACGCTTCTCAACGGGTGCGAGTGTGACGGTGGATTCTAATATTAGGCGTTATAGTTCGAATAATAATGCGGTGCGTAATCCCGACTATTCGACAGATGTAGGGCTCTCGGTGCGCCAGCCGCTACTGCAAGGTGCTGGGGCTACAGTCAATTTGGCGCCAATCGTTCGTGCGCAGACAGTCGCAGATCGATCCTTGTATATACTACGTAGTGACGTGTTGGATGTGATTTCAGAGGTGGAGATTGCCTATTGGAATGTGGCGTTTGCGCGTGCGGTACGAGACTTGATCGGGTCGAGCTTGGAGTTAGCGGAGAGTCTTTTAGAAGAGAACCGAGCACGCGAACGCTTAGGCTTGGTCACCCCCTTGGAAGTGCTTCAGGCCGAGACTGAATTAGTCAATCAGCAAGGAGACATGCTGCAGGCCGATCGATTGATCGAAGATAACAAAGATGCCCTCCGGCGGGCGATGGGAACGGTGTCATTCTTGGCGGATTTAGATGCGGATCTTACAGTCAATCCATTGCCAGCGAAGTTGCCGAAGCTACGACCATTGCGGGAGGTAGTGCATGATACGCTGGAGTCTGATGCCGATGCTCAGGCACAGGAACTTGCGGTAGAAGTGCAGCGGATTAATAAAATACTAGCGCAGGATAAGGCTCGTGTGCGCTTTGATTTAACTAGCCGTGTGAGCTATCTTGGGCGAGATACTGACGGTTGGCAGGGCTACCAAGGCGCCTATAACGCGGATGGTTACAATTGGAATGTAGGGCTTGAAGTGCGCCTGCCTTGGGGGCTTCGCGAGGCGCGCGCGCGGGTGCGACAGGCGGATCGTAATATCGATCGCGAGGCAGTCGAGTGGTATGATATTAAGCAGCAAAAAGCACTGCTGGCACGCAATAGTTGGCGTGCGGTGGATACTGGAGTTAAACAATTGGAAGTGACTCAGCGCGGAGTCGAGTTGAACCAAGAAGCCTTTGAGCAAGAGCGCGCACGCTATGGTGCGGGGTTGGTCTCCTACCGCGGCGTGCTCGAGGCGCAGCGTGATTTCGATCAGGCTCGTCGACAAAACCTGAGTGCGGTGATTGAAAGCCTGCGCGCAGCGATTCGATTGAGCCGAGTGGATGGGTCTATCTTGGAGCGCAATGGATTTACTTGGGAGACGTTAGATGCGTTGGCAGAGTCACCAAACCTTACAGAGCATCCGCTAGGCGAAGAAATTCTTGAAACAGGAAACTAGCGGGATGTTATTTACATTACTTACATCGAGATATGAATCCATGAAACGCCCTATACTTATATTCATCGTGCTAAGCGCGTTTGGCTATGGTGGTTATACACTATATAAAAACATACCCGAATCCAGCGCTCGCGCATCGCGGGCGATCCGCACCGATACCGCCATGGCGCGCGATCTTGAGTCTGTGGTGACTGCCACTGGTGAGGTGCTACCATTGCTTAGCAGTATTGTGAAGTCGGAGATTAGTGGACGAGTAACTACTGTGCACGTGGAGGAAGGTCTGGCGGTAAAGCGCGGTGATCTTTTGTTGGAATTGGACCGTACAAGCTTACTGACTCGTGTACGCGAAGCGCAGCGCAGCTTAGAGGCAGAGCAGTTACGCTTAGGCAAAGCGGAGCGAAATTTTGAGCGCTTGAAAGAATTGTATACGAAGAAATTTGTTGGCGAGAAGGAGTATTTAGACGCACAGACGGATTATGATTTATCAAAGCTGAACCTCGAGATCGCTCAGGCACGGCTAGAGGATGCGGAAGATGATTTATCCAAGACAGCTATCATCGCACCACACGATGGTATTGCCACGCGCGTCGATGTCATCGATGGCGAAGTAATTTCTGGGGCGACATCGGTGTCCAACGGCACAGCTTTGCTTACAATTGCTGAGCTGAATGAGCTCTACATGGAGGCAAATATTAATGAAGTCGACGTTGAGCGCTTGAATGTTGGGCAGACAGCCCGCTTGAGGTTTGATGCAATCCCAGGATCGGAGATTGAAGGCGTGATTGACGTGATCGCACTGTCCGCTCGTAAAAATGAGAATGTGCGTGTGTTCCCGATCGAGGTGGTCTTTAGGGCGGCGGATACACGCGTGCGCCCTGGTATCAGCGCGACAGTGGAGATTCCGATCGCTTCGGTGCAAGCAGGCGTATCGGTGTTGTTGTCTGCGGTGTTTAATGAGGCGGAAAAAAGCTACATCTATGTGCAGGATGGAGATCAGTGGGAAAAGCGGTTAGTCGAAGGCGGAATTAATGACCTGCAGCATGTTGAAATAAAGTCTGGGCTCGAGGTGGGAGAAGTGGTTGCTTTGAGCCGCCCTGCGGAGTTTAAGGAAGCAACGGATGATTGAAGGTCAGCCAGTCTTTGCGCTCTCGCAGCTGCGACGCACCTACCAGGTCGGGGATGAGCTCGTACATGCATTAGATGGGGTGGATTTGACGATTGAGGATCGTGAGTTTCTTGCAGTGATTGGCACCTCAGGCTCGGGTAAATCAACACTGATGCACTTACTTGGGTTTATGGATAGCCCGACGAGTGGTGCCATGGTCTTTGAGGGGCAGGATGTGTCGTCGATTAGCCGAGGCGTGCGTGCGCAGTTGCGCGCGACACGGATAGGTTTTGTCTTTCAGTCGTTTAATTTACTGCCTCGTTTAACTGTTTTGGATAACGTTTTGTTGCCGTTGATTTATAGTCGGAGTACAGTCGGGAATAAGAAAGAGCAAGCGATGCAGGCATTGGAGCGAGTCGGAATGGAGCACCGGTTTAGCCATCGACCCAGTCAACTTTCGGGTGGTGAGCGACAGCGTGTCGCGATTGCGCGCTCGTTGATTAATCAGCCTCGCCTGATCTTAGCCGATGAGCCAACTGGTAATTTGGACAGTAAGAACCGTGGGCGGATTATGGAGTTGTTTACGTCATTGATGGAGCAAGGTATTACTCTGGCCATGGTGACGCACGATGACGAGGTAGCGGCCTATGCAGGGCGACACATCCGGATGGAGGATGGCTGTATCATAGAGGACTCAAAACGATGAATCCAGTAGGCGATATTGTGACCGGAGTGTCGAATGGGCTCGCAGAGGTGTGGGCGAACAAAGTTCGCTCACTGCTCTCGATGAGTGGGATTATTTTAGGGGTGGCTGCGCTGGTGGCGATGGTCGGTATTGTGCAGGGCATGCTTTCGAATATGCGGGCATCGTTCGAAGCGGAAGGTGGCATTTTGAAAGTGACCGTGACGCCGCGTGAAGTGGATGAAGCTCAGGCGCATATCGTAGGGATGTCGCCAGGGCTGACATGGCGCGATACACGTGCAATTTTGTTTGGCACCGACTTGGCCGAATATCAAACGGCTGTAGTAGATATGGGCTGGAAAGGTTTCGTTGCAAACGGCAAACGGCGACGCGCTAAACTAGAAGGAGTGGAACCTGATTTTGTGGGTATCCACGATCGTGAAATCGAGTATGGCCGCTTTATTTCTGACACGGATATAAAGAATAAAAGCCCGGTGATCGTGGTAGGGCATTACGTCGCATCCGAACTGTTTCGAGGAGAGAGAAACATCATCGGTAAACAAGTACGTGCGAATGGGCAGGTTTACACTATCATTGGTAAAATTAAGGAGATGGAATCGATGGTGGGAGGACGGAATGTGATGCGTTGGAAGAATCGTGAAAGTTACATTCCAGCGACGACTGCGATGGCGCGTTATCGAGGCGATGATAGTATTCAGCGTATCGACGTGCTGGCTAAAGATGTAGCAGTGATGGCGGATATGATGGATCAGATGGATAACGTATTGATACGCACACATCGAGGGATTCGTGATTTTGAGCTTCGTACGCAGGAGGAACGTCTCCAGGAAATGCGGAAATTGGAGAACTCGTTTACGTATTCGCTCGGAGGGATTGCGGCGATTTCACTCTTGGTCGGTGGTATTGGTATTATGAATGTGATGCTGGCTTCTGTGAGTGAGCGCATTCGTGAGATTGGCGTGCGCAAGGCGATCGGCGCGCGCAGTCATGATGTATTTATTCAATTCCTCGCCGAAGCTGTGGTGATTAGTGTGCTCGGCGGTCTGGTTGGGTTAGTGGCCAGCGTGGGTTTGTTGAGCGTCGCGCAAGGGCTGATTCCAGGGGGCGATGCCATACAGACTGTGCCAGTGATGGCGATGTTTGCAGGCTTCGGGTTCAGTAGTGTAATCGGGCTGGTCTCAGGTATTTATCCAGCGATTCGAGCCGCGCGGCTCGACCCAATTGATGCGCTGCGCTATGAATAAGCGCCTTTGCTAACATACCCTTACTTGATAAAGCGTATCGTGATCGGATACTTATAGTGAGTGCCCTCGCTGGCTTTAATTGCTGCAGTGATTGTGAGCACGATGTTTGCAATCATCAAGCCGAGCATGGTAACGATTCCAACCAAGATGAAAACCAGCACTGCTGAAATCAGCATATAGATGGTCATCGAAATTTGGAAATTGAGGGACTCTTTGCCACAAAAGTCTATGAATGGATCCTCGTGGCGTTTGAGCAGCCAGATAATAAGCGGCCCTAGGATGTTGCCCAATGGGAAACCGAGGAGAAGAATCAGGCTTAAAAGATGACAAAGCATGGCCATCGTGTTGCTGTTTTTGATTTCCTTTATCGGAGTTTCACCTAATCGCTGCGCATGACTGTCCGCTGGTGACGAAGATGGTTCAGTGGCATGGTTGTCCATATAATAGTGGGTAAAGATTTAGGACTTTTTGGCAACTTTGAAATCGAAGAGAAGGTATCGATTCGCGCGCGTACAGATGCAGTCGCTCTCAGTTACTTCTGTTCAGCACGTAGAAATACCAAAGTTGAGTCATCCGATGCGCCGGCATCAAATTGATAGCCGTTGGTATTGAATGTTTTAAGCGCTTTGGTGGATTGCACCTGATGGCGCACGATGAAATCTGCCATCATGCCGCGTGCTCTTTTAGCATAGAATGAAATGATCTTATGCTTGCCGTTCTTTTCATCTTTGAAGACGGGGGTAATGAGTTGACCTTGCAGCTCCTTGGTTTTGACCGAGGAGAAATACTCGCTGGAAGCGAGGTTGACGACAAGGTCAGAGCCTGAGGCTTGCAGGTCTTTATTCAGTAGTTCGGTGATGGTACTGCCCCAAAATTGGTAGAGGTTACTGCCGCGCGTATTGTCAAACTTGGTGCCCATTTCGAGTCGGTAGGGTTGCATGCGGTCGAGCGGACGTAGCACGCCATAGAGACCAGACAGAATTCGGATTTGTTGCTGAGCGGCGGCGAAGTTTTCGGGCGACCAGTCGGCCAGTGTCATGCCTTGATAGACATCGCCGGTAAATGCCAGAATGGCTTGGCGACTGTTGTTGCTGGTAAAGGTTGGCTGATAGTTTTGATAGCGCGCGTGGTTTAGCTCGGCGAGTTTGGGGCTGATGCTCATGAGCTTGCCGACCGCTTCTGGGCTGAGTGTCCGGAGTTGGTCGACCAATTCGCTGGAGTGCTTTGCCAAGCGCGGTTGAGTCGCTTTAGTGGTGAGTAGCGGGCTGTCGTAGTCGAGGGACTTTGCTGGAGAAAGAAGAATCAACATGCTACGAAACAAGCTTGAACGCTTTGAAGTGCAAGAGGGAAGCAACAAAAAATGTCGAGTTGTCAGGGTTTTAAGGCTTCGTTTTGCCAACTGTGGGCAGCGATGATGAGCTATGGCGCACGCTAGTCGAGCGTCAGCAATACATCTGCACGGCAAGTCTATGGTGCCGAAATGTGTTTAAGGATTCCAGACATCACGCTTGCCAGCGGCGGTGAACCCACTTTCCTTCTGGCTATGGCCAATACATCGCAGCCCAGATTTCTTGATTACGCTACCGCCCGTAAAATTGCGGACGAATTTGGCTCGCCTGCCTATGTTTATGATATGGCAACCTTGAAGGCGAATGCGGCTGACGTGCGCGCTTTCCCGAATGCATTTGGCCTGACGGCTCGCTATGCAATGAAGGCTTCGCCGAATGCGGCGATCCTGAAGATCTTTAATGATGCCGGACTGCATATAGACGCAAGTTCTGGTAATGAAGTGCGCCGTGCGATTGTTGCTGGCGTGCCTGCGGGTAATATTAGCCTGAGCACGCAAGAATTACCGACCGATTTCGCTGAGTTGTATGAACTGGGACTTGAGATCAATGCATGCTCGCTTAGTCAACTAGAGCGCTTTGGACAAGCCTGCCCAGGCAGGGCGATTGGTTTGCGTTTTAATCCAGGTGCTGGTTCTGGTGGCAATAATCGCACCAATGTTGGCGGCCCAGCGTCGAGCTTTGGGATCTGGCACGAGTGGATTGGTGAGGTGCAGGCGATTGTCGAGCAGTATGACCTCAAGGTGATTCGTATCCATACGCACATTGGGTCAGGCAGTGATCCAGCTGTTTGGCAGAAAATTTCTGGCATGAGCTTGGATTTAGTTCGTCAGTTTCCTGATGTAGTGTCGCTTAATCTGGGTGGCGGCTACAAAGTCGCTCGCATGGAAAATGAGGTTGGCACCGACTTGCAAGAATGCGGCGCGCCAGTCGCTGAGATGTTCCGTGAATTTGCCGCTGAGACTGGCCGTGAAATACGACTAGAGATTGAGCCAGGTACGTATCTTTTGGCCAATGCCTGTTCGGTGCTCTCAGTGGTGCAAGACATTGTTTCCACGGGGGCAGAGGGCTACGAGTTTTTAAAGCTAAACACTGGAATGACTGAAATTTTGCGTCCCTCTATATACGGAGCACAGCACCCAATTTTTATTATGCAGGCAGCGGCCAATGCTGCGACGCAAGACTACGTGATCGCAGGGCATTGTTGTGAGTCGGGCGATATTTTAACGCCAGCTCCGGGCGATCCGGAGTTGCTGGCAACACGCACATTGCCAGTTTGTCAAATCGGCGATCTGTGTGTGATCGATGGAGCGGGCGCGTATTGTGCTGCAATGTCTACCAAGCACTATAACTCGTATCCTGAAGCAGCTGAAATCATGCTGGACGATACCAAGCAACCACATTGGATTCGGCGCCGACAAAGACTCGAAGATTTGTGGGCCAACGAAGTCGCACTTGGCTAATTGTGTCGTCTGCGCTTGCGCAGGCTGCGGTGGTGATTGCTGCGGTGTGATTGCTGCGGTGGCGCTGACTGCGGGGCACTGAGGGCGCGAGCAAGCTCGCACGCCACGGAATGGTGTTGGGCTTTGGTGTCATTTGTGGCGTCTGCGCTTGCGCAGGCTGCGGTGGTGCTGACTGAGGGCACTGAGGGCGCGAGCAAGCTCGCACGCCACGGGATGGTGTTGGGCTTTGACTCATCTTATTTTTGAGTTTCTATGCTCTAGAGTGAGTGCAGATTTAAATCATATTGGTGTTGATCGGCTGAGACGTGGACGCGTGTCGCTTCCAGGGGCTTGGTATTTTACAACAGTATGCACGGAAGGCCGTTACGTTGGATTGGATGAACCTGCTGTAGCATCGGTGCTCCTGGCCGAGTTACAAAAGCTAGATACTAATAATGATCTTAGTTTATTGGCGACGACAGTGATGCCAGAACATGTGCACCTTCTATTTAAATTGGGACATCAGATTACGCTGAGCCAAGTTCATGCGAAGTATAAGTCGATGACCAAGCATGTCCTAGGAGCAGCTGGTTTGAGTTGGCAGAGCAATTTCTTTGATCATCGTTTGAGAGAGCAGGTGCCTCTGGAGCGCTTTGCACGTTATATTTATTTGAATCCTTATGCGAAGGGCATTGTGCCGCGCACGGAGGCATGGCCATTTTGGCAGCTTGGGCCGAATTATATACCTGAGTTTGTCTTGCATTTGGAGAATGGTGTGGGTCCACCGACTGAGTGGCTGAATCGTATGAGTGGTGCCACAAGTCTGGTAGAGGAAGATATGATTGGAGGCTGAGTGCTGGATCGTGGCGTCTGCGCTTGCGCAGGCTGCGGTGGTGATTACTGCGGTGGTGCTGACTGTGGGGCACTGAGGGCAATGAGGGCGCGAGCAAGCTCGCACGCCACGGAATGGTGTTGGGCTGTGGTGCCATTTGTGGCGTCTGCGCTTGCGCAGGCTGCGGTGGTGATTACTGCGGTGGTGCTGAGGGCGCGAGCAAGCTCGCACGCCACGGGATGGTTGGCAATGCTGAGCAATACGGATGTTTCTACTATCATGTCTTGCTTATATTACGAAGTGTAGTTTATAGCTTGCTTTAGTTCTACTAATTCTACCTACCCCTTGCGCACATGAAAGATGATCATGCTCAAGCCCATCGTCGGGCTTGCCTCAAACTCGTTCTTGGCCTGTTGGCCGTTTGGTTCTCTGTCAGCTTTGGCTGTGGTATCGTATTTCGTGAGTGGCTCGATGCGAATGCACCTCAGATTGGTAACGCGCCGTTTGGTTTTTGGATGGCGCAACAGGGTGCGATTATCTGCTTTGTGGTGTTGCTCGTGGTGTATGCGGTTTTGATGAACCGCCTCGATGCCAAGCACGGCTACTCTGAGGCTAAATAAGATTGGAAGAGCACTATGACACAAGATCACTTAAATTTCATTTTCATCGGCCTCTCCTTTGCTCTTTATATCTGCATTGCAGTCAAATCACGGGCGGGTTCGACCAAAGAATATTATACCGCAGGCGGCGGTGTCTCGCCACTGGCCAACGGTATGGCCACGGCGGCTGACTGGATGTCGGCTGCGACGTTTATCTCGATGGCGGGCACGGTTGCGATGAGTGGTTACGATGCGTCGCGCTTCTTGATGGGTTGGACTGGCGGCTTTGTGTTGTTGACGATCCTGATGGTGCCCTACTTGCGTAAGTTCAATAAGGCGACGGTCCCTGACTTTGTCGGTGATCGCTATTATTCGAAGCTGGCACGCGGCGTTGCTGTGGGCTGTGCGATCTTTATTTGTATGACTTACATCATGGGGCAGATGCGCGGGGTAGGCGTGGTTTTTTCGCAGCTTTTTGGCATCAGTATCACTTCGGGCGTAATTATCGGTGGAACCATTGTCTTTTTCTATGCCGGCCTTGGCGGAATGAAAGGCATTACCTACACACAGGTCGCGCAGTATTGCGTGATGGCTTTTGCCTATACGATTCCAGCGATCTTTATTGCAATGGCTATGACGGGTAATGTCATTCCACAACTTGGCTTAGTTGGATCTTACACTGTGGGCGCTGAGAGTGTGCCGTTTTTGGAGAAATTGAATCACATCAATACCGAGCTGGGGTTTGCGGAGTATACCTCCGGTAAGCTGTCTACGGTTAATATGTTTTGTATCACTGCGGCGCTGATGTGTGGCACCGCCGGCTTACCGCATGTGATTGTGCGTTTCTTTACCGTAAAGAATGTGGGCGCGGTGCGTAAGTCGGCATGTTGGACTTTGTTATTTATTGCGGTGATTTATTTAACTGCTCCGACGATTGGTGCGTTTGCTCGCGTGAACCTAGTGGAGAAGTTGCACAACACTCCGTATACGGAAGCCCCTTATTGGTTATCAGAATTTGAGGCAACTGGGCAAATGGCTTGGATCGACAAGAATGATGACGGTAAAATTCAGTACTATGGCCCAGCGAAATCAGCTGCTGGCACGCATGCGGTTTTCCAAGGAAAAAAGCCGAGCTACCCGACCTTTGATGCGCCTGAAGATCAACTAATCGGTAAGCACGGCGAGCGACTACTCGCAAATAAGGCGGAGACATCGAACCCAAATGAACTGTGGTTTGGCAATGACATCATGGTGATGGCGAACCCACATATGGCTGGTTTGCCAATGTGGGTGATTGCTCTATTGATGGCGGGCTGTATCGCCGCTGCGCTATCGACTGCTGCTGGCTTGCTCTTGGTTTTATCCACATCGATTTCGCACGATTTGATGAAGAAAATCCTGAAGCCGGAATTAAGTGACAAAGAGGAAGTTAAGTATGCTCGTTTTGCCTCTTTTGTGGCGCTCGCAGTCGCGGTTTACTTTGGCATCAACCCTCCCTCGCAATTCATTGCCAAGACAGTGGCATTTGCATTCGGGCTCGCAGCTTCTTCGTTTTTCCCGACCTTGCTCATGGGTATTTTCTCGAAGCGAATGAATCGAGAAGGTGCTGTTGCCGGGATGCTATGCGGTATCCTTTTCACTTTTGGGTATATTACCTATTTCCAATTTTTGGATGGGACTCCGGATCAATATTTCCTTGGTATTACTCCAGAAGGGATTGGATTTGTTGGCATGCTGATTAATTTCGCTGTCGCATTCTTAGTCAGTGCATTTACGCCCGCACCTCCACAAGCAGTGCAGGAGATGGTTGAAAATATTCATATTCCTAGTGGATCAGGCGAGGCGTCACACCACTAGAGCCCTAAATTAATCGGGCATTTGGTTACAAGATTTCTGTCAGTTAACTACTTAGCTAAACCGAGATTGAACTTCAGGTGTTGGTATTCGTAGCCCTAATTGGGAGGCTCTGGCAGGGCCATCAAGAGTTTCATTAATTATTATTTTTAATTCATGAGTGTTCATTGTTCAACGCCACTAGATTGCCTAAAATAGTGGATGCAATTTACGCCTTCTTTTCATGCGCAGCACTCGCCAATAGGCGCGCATAGCTCATTTACAATCGGCATGGCCGGGGCGCCTGGAGGCATGGCAATGGAGCGAGGTAGTCCCGCAGACAGTGCGGTTTTTATTGGCTATAAAACCGCTTCAGGTCGCATTCATTCGATGCCCTTTTATCAGGGGGTTGATAACGATGCGGAGCGTTACAGCCAATCGAGCGCCGAAGGCGGAACCAGTGCCTGCGTATTTGATGAGGAAGTCATCGCGCGCGATTACCGCTGGGGCACAGATACCTTTCTAGCACCTGGATTGCGGCTCAAAGCGCTGACTCCCTTTTTCTCGATCCCAGATCCTCTTGTTGCAGATCAGTCGAAGCTTAAGTTTGCCAGTTGTCCTGCGACGTTCTTGAGCTTGACGATTGAGAATGATAGCGACGAGGACTGGGATGGATTTTTTGCATTAAAAAATGATAAATATTGGTCACCATTGTCGAGTAGAGGCGAGGGGCAGTTACGCGGAGCTGTGAGCCGAGATTCTATGGGTTTTGCAACGGATGCTGAGGTTGAGGAATTTTGTGATTTTAGTGTCGATCGCGCTCTAGACGCTCAACACACGACACCAAATTTCTTATTGGGTCCCGTGGCAGGCGTGCGCTTCAAAGTGGCTGCTGGCGAGCGCCGGGAAGTTCGGATTACACTCGGTTATTATGTATCAGGTATTGCGACTTTTAATCATACTGCGAGTTATTGGTATACGCAGTATTTTGATAACATTGAGTCTGTTTTCTCATACGCAGTTGAGCATTATGATGCATATGTCAGAGAGGCAGAGGCTCGCGATGCTGAGCTACTCGCATCGGGCTTAACGCAAGCGCAACAATTCATGATCGCGCATTCCACGCGCAGTTATTATGGATCAACGCAGTGGCTCGTCGATCCCGATGGAAAGCCTTTGTGGGTGGTAAATGAAGGTGAGTATTTGATGATGAATACGCTTGATTTGACCGTCGATATGCTGTTCTTCGAATTACGTTTTAACCCCTGGACAGTACGCAATGTATTGAACCAATTCGTAAGCCGATATTCGTATGAGGATGAAATATTTTCTCCCGAGGCACCAGAGACTCTGTTGCCCGGCGGAATTTCCTTCGCGCATGACATGGGTGTAGCCAATCACTTTAGTCCGGAGGGCTATTCTAGTTATGAGTGTAGTGGTTTGGACCGGCTCTGCTTTTCATACATGACCTGCGAGCAGTTGACCAACTGGGTGCTGTGCGCGGGCGTGTATGTAGCCAAGACTAAGGATCTGGAGTTCGCGAGAAAGCACACGGATGTGTTAACGCGCTGCTTTGATAGTTTGTTGCGTCGTGACCATCCAGAGCCTGAGCACCGCAATGGTCTGATGAGCTACGAAAGCTCGCGGACTAAGGGCGGCGGTGAGATCACGACTTACGACTCACTAGACCATTCCCTCGGGCAGGCGCGTGACAATATTTACCTCGGCGGAAAATGCTGGGCGTCTTACTTAGCCCTGGAATACATTTTCAATGCCTTAGGTGATTCTCAGCTCGCTGAATCGTGCCATGCTGCTGCGTTGCGTTGTAGTGAAACCTTGGCAAATGCTTTTAGTGAATCAGACGGCTTTATACCTGCTGTGTTAGATGGCGAAAATAGCAGCGCCATTATCCCCGCCGCGGAAGCGTTAGTTTATCCGTGGGAGATGGGCATTCGAGATGCGATCGCCGAGGATGGAGCTTACGGACCTTATATTGGTGTGTTGAAGCGCCATTTGATTGGCATTTTGAAGCCCGGAATTTGCCTCTATGCCGATGGTGCATGGAAGTTGTCCAGTAGTGCCGATAATTCTTGGATGAGTAAAATTTGCCTGAATCAGTATGTGGTTCGTGAAATATTAGGCATTAGCTATGAGGGTGAGGACCGTGCGGATGCAGCCCATGTCCAATGGCAGGTCGAAGGGTCGAAATTTTATGCATGCTCGGATCAGTTTACTTCCGGCAAGCCGATTGGTAGCTTGTATTATCCGCGCATTGTGACGAGTTTACTGTGGATGTCAGAAAGTCGGTTCGCTTGCGCAACAGAGGTTGCTCAAGTCGCTACGACCACTCAATAACAGAGGTGCCTCATTTCACTCAAAGCCTTTCTGTCTGCTAGAAAGTTGGTTTTAGTCTAAGCGATGTCAGCGCCAACTTTGCTTTTCATCTCCGAATGATTTGCTCGTTTTACGTGGATGTGTTCAGGGTGACCCCGTCAGCTGCAGTGGATATTGATCCATTTGGCCAAGTTCAATATAATAGATTTTATGGGATCTATGATGTGACAGTTAAATTGGACGACATCGAATTGACCGCGGAATTTGAATGACTACCAGGCGGAACAAGGGCGGTTTCACTGATGCTAATACTCGTCGCTGAATCATCATTTCCCCTACTGCACTTGGGCTTGTTGTGGGTTTATAAGGTAGAGTTTTCTGCGGTCGTGAGCCTATTTGGATCCTGACATTATTTTAGCCAGCAAACTCATTTCAGTGGTTGGTTTCACTTTCCATCATATCGGCGTCATTTATCGCAGTATGCTGAACCCTTAATCCTGTGTTATGTTAAAAAGTTAACCACTGCCGACTGTTACAGTCACGACATCTACCTTAATCCTACATGCAGAGGGCCGCATGCACCCGAAACAATGTTATCATTACCCCGAGTATTTAACTTCTTAATATTGATGTCGTTTTCGTCCGCGGTCGCGCAGGCGCTGACAGTCGGCGCGTATTGGCCATTTCAGACAGAGCAAGACCCTGGAGATACTTTTTCTGAAGTGGTCAATGTCGCGAATTGGCCCAATGAGACTCCGACTTTTTCTTTCAGTGGTAGTCGCAAAACGAATTTCACTAATTTTGGCTTAGGTTATACTGCATACGATGGATCAGTGTGGGCTCGAGGAAAAGCGCTCGGATGGAATACGAATGCCGCTTCGTCCACGGGTAACACTTTTCAAGTTAGCCTGAATACCACTGGGGTTGAAGACATCTCAGTACGTTTTAAATATCGCCTCAACGGAGTGCAGAGTAGCGCGGGCTTGGTTACGGCCTTTAGCGCATTCGAATACAGTGTCGATGGCGGCGCGTTTATCGCGGTGCCGGGAGTCAGCCTAGCGCTCAATAATAATACTGATTATAATAATGAATGGAGCGCAGATTTAAATGCAGTCACTGCGATTGAGAATGCTGGAGCCATTATCTTGCGTTGGACATTGCCAGACCTAATTCAAACCGATGAGGCGCAAATTCGAGTCGATGACCTTGAGTTAGTTGGTTTGTACGATCCGGTCAATTATACGAACTCGAGCAGCGCGGTGCTTGAGCTCCGGGCTCAGGTTAAGGCCTATACGCCGAGCACCTTTTCTGCCAGTACTGTAAGTTACAGTTTGTCTGGTGCCGATGCGAATGACTTCGAAATTTCAACGAGTGGTGTCCTAACCTTCAAAACTGACCCAGTCTATGTGAGTCAGACGTCGTATACCGTGGTGGTTGAAATGACAGACGCGCAAGATGCTTCTAAGGTCGAGCATGAAACTGTGACGGTGACGATTCTTAAGAGTGCTGCAATCACCAGCCGAGAGCGTCATCACCCTGCGGGGCAGTATAATGTTCTTTTCATTCCGATCGATGATTTGCGCCCGTTGCTCAATGTTTACGGCGAAGACGATCCACTTAAGCCAATTAGAATTGATGGGGAATCAGGCACACCAAATTTTGACCGACTGGCCGCATCTGGAGTGACTTTTCTGAACGCCCATTGTCAGCAGGCAATTTGTACCGCATCGCGAGCATCGTTCCTGACTGGCTTGCGTCCGGATACAACGCGTAATTGGGCTCTTTCTACCCGCTTCCGTGAGGTCATGCCAAATGTAGTGACACTGCCTGAACACTTTAAGGACAATGGTTACGTAACATATGGAGTGGGCAAAGTCTTTCATGGCCAGTCGTCCGAGCACCAAGATGATGACCATAACTCGGGTGCCAACTCATGGAGCGAAGGTTGGCATAATCCCAGTGATGGCCGTTTTAACTTTTATGAAAGAGGGGACAATCCGAACGTTTGGAATACTTGGAACAAAGCCGCGATGGCAGACGCAAGTAGTGTCTCCGCGACAGACGTCGGTGAATACAAACGAGATGGTGTTACAACGATTGAAGACAGTGATTACAAAGACGGTCGCGCTGCCGAGTTGGCGATCGAGAAAATCGCTGAGTATGCACTCAATGGCACTCGCTTCTTTATGGGCTTAGGCTTTCAAAAGCCACACCTGCCCTTCAATGCACCGAAAGACTATTGGGATCTATATGATCCCAGCGCGATTGATATGAGTAATTATTTGGGCATAAGAAGCATGCCCACTGGTGCGAACTCTTTTACTGCACCCTATGGAGGCGAGCCATCCTCTTATGGCGATGGTGAGACTTATTTACCGACGGTTGAAGAGCCTGACCTCAGTATTTTCTTTAATGATAGAATGCCAAATGTGGATTCCGCAAGACACCTCATACATGGTTACATGGCCTGTGTTTCTTTCATCGATGCGCAGTTGGGGAAAGTCTTAGATGCCCTCAAAGATCCCAACGGTGATGGGTCGGATGCAGACTCCATTGCCGATAATACGATCGTAATTTTATTTGGTGACCACGGCTTCCACCTAGGCGACCACGGCGCATTTTGGGCAAAACATAGTAATTATGAAATTTCAACTCGGGTGCCTTTTATCATTCGCTCCCCCGGTATGAGCGCCTTGGGAACAGCTGGAACAATGACCAATGCGCCAGTTGAATTGGTGGATGTTTTCCCCACACTGCTCGATCTTTGCAGTTTACCAATTCCTGACGAAACGACCAGTATTGCAGATGATATTATTCGTTATCAGATTTTGGAAGGTACGACATTGCTACCTCTATTAGAAGATACTCAGCAACCTTGGAAATTAGTAGCCTTTAGTCAGTATCAACGAAATATTTCGTACAAACCCAGTTATGATTCGAATCCGCTCTCAGCTGCTGGTCCAGGTAAGGGGATGGGATACAGTATTCGTACGGATCGTTACAGGTATACTGAATGGTGGCGCACAAACGGGGACTATGGGGCATTTAATGGTTCTTCTTCACAACCGTATGACCCAGACGCCAGTCAAGTCGTTGCTAATCAGGCTAGCTTCGTCGAGCTATACGATTACCAGAACGACCCCCTCGAGACAGAAAATCTAGCTTATACGCAAGCGACTGCGCATGCGGCACTGATCACTGAGTTGCAGGCACTACTACATGATTCTGATAATAGTGATTATGTGGGCGATGGCTGGAAAAAGGATTTACAGAGCTCTCCATACAATGCCCCCGCTAGCTATCCGGTGACGAAGTCGCAATGGTCAACGCTGCACCAGACTCCTGGGCATACTGCAGCGGATCTCGTCGATACTGAGGATCCCGACCACGATGGCATTCCTAATCTTTTGGAATATGCCATGGGTACGCATCCGTTTGAACACAATCCTGCCCAAGTCTCGATGAGTGATTCAGCAGGCGCTATAGCGATCCAATATCCAGAAGTGACAACTCGAGGCGACGTTTCGTTGATACCAGAGACCAGCGCATCGCTACAAACCCCCGCTTGGTCAACAGTTAGTACGACCACGACAAATACTGTCGGCTCGAAGCGCATGCAAGAAGCGTCATTGACGACTGCAGGTGGAGCAGGATTCCTCAGGCTGCGTGCCGTCGAAGAGTAGCCGTTTAATTGGCAAAAATACATGTACTCGCAGATTTAAAACAGCCTACGACAATTTTTTTGGTAAACTAAAAACGAACAGAATGAAACAAACCTTCACAATTGCTTTCGGCTATAGCCGAGTGTGCCATCTATTACTGAGCGCTTTATTTCTGTTTTGTGCTCAAGCGACGGTCTGTATCGCGCAGCCTAATGTGATCCTGATTATATGCGATGATTTGAACGACTCGGTCGAAGGTATGGGAGGTCACTCACAAGCCTATACCCCAAATATTGAGCGCCTCATGGACCAGGGTGTTCGCTTTACCAACGCCCATTGTAATGCGCCGATTTGTGGGCCTTCGCGGGCGAGCTTGTGGAGCGGTCTATTGCCTAGCACCAGTGGCTATTATGGGTTTGACCAGCAGTCTAACGACTGGCGCGACTTTGAGATCTTAGGCGATGCAGTCACTTTGATGGAGCATTTCAAAGCGAATAGCTACACAGTTTGGGGCAGTGGTAAAATCTTTCATAATGGGCATGACGACAACGCCGTCTTTAGCGTCAACCCAGCGAGTGATGGAGCCGGTCCATCTGACTTCGGACCTTTCCCTTGGAACGGAGTGGTCCCGCAGTCAGGCAACTACACCGGCGAACAGCATCCCGATATGCCCACAAGTAATTGGGGCTATTATCCCAGCACGACCTCATTAGACAATAATCCCGGAGATACCCCTGGCTACGAAAATTATCAGTGGGCTTTAAAAGATGGGCCATTTACTTACTCAAGTGAATCAGGGGCATTAGGTGTCGATGGCGATGTTCGAGACCTCATGCCTGACGAGATTAGTGCACAATGGGCTGAGGGCAAGTTAGGGCAGGCCCATAGCAACCCTTTTCTCATGGTAGTCGGCATGAATAGACCGCACGCACCGTTCTATGCCCCGAAGGAGTTCTTCGATCTCTTCAGAGATGCACAAGGGAATAATACGGTAACTTTGCCGCCGCACCTTCCCAATACGGACGACCTAGACGATCTCCCTGAAATCGCAATAGGCAGGCCCTCTGGGGACCTGCTCAATAGGGGCTACCAGAGCGGGATGGACAAGTATAAGCTAGACTATGGCAATGGTGCGAATGAGTGGTGGCTTAATTTTGTCCAAGGATATCTCGCCTGCGTGGCTTTCGCGGACCATCAAGTAGGTGTCATTTGGGATACTTTGCAGGCCAGTGATTACGCCAGCAACACAATCGTGATCGTAACCAGCGACCATGGCTATCATCTGGGCGAGAAGGATCACTCCTCCAAAACGACCCCGTGGGAAGAAACGACCCGAGTGCCGCTAGTCATTTACACCCCAGAGATGCGCCCAGGTGGCAGCCTTGAATCTGTGGCGGGGCTCGAGTGTAGCGCACCCGTGTCGTTAATCGATCTCTACCCGACTTTGAATGCACTCTGCGACATGCCTGCCGATCCCAATGGAGGAATCGGCAAGAATAATATGGTTCTCGACGGCAACGATTTGACTCCACTCCTAGAGGCGCCTTTGGCAGGGCAGTGGGATGGGCCGAGCGTGTCGCTCTCACACCTCCATAATGCTCGAGTAGACTGGCCGGCGGACACGAAGAGTCCATGGGCACTCAATCACCACGCGGTCCGTTCCGAGAATTATCGCTATATCCGTTATAGCGACGGGTCGGAAGAACTCTACGATCATTCCTTAGATCCGAATAATTTGCCCAACCAGGTAGATCCGAATGAATGGACCAATCAGGCTGGCAATCCGGCTTATTCCGCCGCGAAAGCTTTGATGAAACAGCGACTTTTCGAATCACTCGGCATGGCTAATACAGACAATCTGGTAGTCAACGGAAGCTTCGAAAGTGACCTGAGTAACTGGGTGGTAGGCGGCTCGGCAGTGGTCACACTTAATGCAACAGATTCATTAGCGGGCGATAGCTCCGCTTTGGTCACCAGTAACGCCACAGTGGGTAGCGAGGTAATAGCGGACTACCAGTTTAATGATGCCGACGGAACCCTACTTAATAGTAATCTGCTTTCTAATGATGGGAGTGATACTGGTTCTTGGAACTTTGGGCATTTTAAAGTGCAAGCGGGCGCGCTCAATGTAGGCTACACCCAAGAATTTAAGTCTCAAGATGTAGATGATAACTCAGTCGGTAGTACGAATACAGCCTTCCGCCTATACACTCTGAACTCTGCCATAAGCTCTGGCGATTTTGACTTCGTAGTCGATTTTGCCGAATGGGACCTTCGCCGAAATTGGGATAGCTCTGCCAGCTCGGCAGCAGGTAAAGGGGTTCAGTTTTCGCTCATGTCGGGAATCAGCTCAGTCAATGTGCGCTTTGAGACTAACGGAACTTCTGGTTTTCGAGCCAATGTCTCGGGCTTGGGAGCAGGCAATGTCAATGGCGGTAGTTTTGACTCCCCATTATACCGTCGCGAGGTAAATGGAGGTTTACTACGAATTTCCGGAAATCTCGACAGCGGGGTATGGACGGCCTCTGCAAAAGATGGAGACGACGGTGCCTATAAGACAATTGCGAGTGGTTCCGGTCTGACTAGCATTGATGGCATTCGCTTTAATACTCTCTCCCCATCAGATGGATCTTGGGGCGGAGCAGGTGCAGGCAACGCGACTGATCCCACAGTTGATGGCACCTCTGGCGACTACATGCGGATAGATAATATCACCTTATCAAATACGATTACTGCCTTAGATGGGGGACTCGAGCAGAACATGCTAGCAGTGCTTGAGCCGGGTAAAAGCTATCATGTTTCTGCGTGGGCGAGAAGTAGCAGCTCGGGCGCAGTTCAACTTGAGATGAGAGAAACGAGTGGCTCTGCCCAGACGACCGATGTTGCCATCGGCAGTGTCGCAGCAAACGATACTGAGTTCCTGCTGATCGAGGGCGACTACACAGTCCCTGATAACCTTACGGGACTCTCACTGATCGCTCAAGGCACAGATTTTTCTCTCGATCATGCGCAGGTCTACGAATACCAGACTCCTAACATCGTTGCATCGGTGTTGATCGATGATGGGAATGGTACGATCTCGATCGGCTGGAACGCGGAATTGGGTGTTTCCTATCGGCTAGAACAGTCGTTGAACCTAGCCAATGATTGGGTGGTACTACATAGTGACTTGATTGCGGATAAATCGAATATGATTTGGGCGCTTACAGAGAATCCGACTGGTTCCCGCGCTTTTTGGAGGGTGATTAAAAACCCGTAGGCAGACGTCCCTCATTCGTAGGGATCTCCACTATTCAGCTGTTGCCGCTGCTAGTCTGTGCTTTGTATGACTAGGCTTAAGGTCCAATGGCTGCTTTATTCCTCAGGGTGAATGGCTCAAGCATTCGATGCCAATTTAAGGCGTTTGCGATAATTTCCAGGGGTCGTCCCATGTTCAGCCCGAAAGCTATTGATCAAAGAATTCACTGAGTAGTAGCCACAGTTTTTAGCGATCTCATCCAAGTTGGCCTCTGTTGTTTGCAGCAAATGTGCTACCGCATGCGTGCGTTGATGGCGTATTTCTTGCCCAGGTGATTTGCTGTAGCAGTTGGCAAATGCCTTTTGCAGACCTTGCTGAGTGACGCCCATGGCCTCTGCGACATCCGTCGCCTGTATACCATGATAGAAATTATTTTTGATCCAGTGCAGTGCATTAGCTACTAGTGGATTTGCGACTGCGTAGCAATCTGTACTGAGCCGTGAGACGACGCCGCTTGGCGGGTGACGTAGGATGGAATCTGAGCTTTTACTAGAGTTAGAATCCAGTAATTTTTGCAATGTTCTTGCGGCGGTCAGGCCGAGTCCTTCCTGGTCGCTGTCAACACTACTGAGCCCGACGCTCAGACCTTGGTTGACTAAATCATCATTGTCGACCCCCAGCACCGCGATGTTTTCCGGCACGCGCAGATTGTTTTTGAGGCATATAGAGATCATCTCAGCTGCCGCGGTATCTTGGAAAGCAAAGAAACCCACCGAGAGTTCTTCCATTTTACGACCCTGCGCTTGAGCGAGGTCCTGCAATTCTTGAATGACTTTGCTTTCAGTCCTACCCGCGGAATCAAATACGGTGACTTTGCCGCCATCCGCTTCCATGTGGTTGATAAACGATTGCAGACGCTCCTCATACATTTTGATTCCATCGGCCGTTAAGGCAAAGACCTCTTTATAACCATGGTCCCTGAAATGTTCGGCAGCGAGTCGGCCGATTGCTTCATTGTCAGTCACGACTCTGGGAATCGATAGATTGTGGTCGCCGAGCCCGAGGTCGACCAAGGGAATTTTGTGTGTGCGAAAATATTCGAGTGTTTGTGTGCATTGCAGCAGAGCAATACAGCCGTCTCCTTGCCAATTGTTTAGAATGCCCTCGTTGTGGGTAAAGCTCTTCGGGCAATTTAGTTGCCAGCCGTTTTCACGAGCAATTTGGGCGACTCCTCGGTGAATGCGATAGTCGTACCATTCGAGCAGTAATAGGATGTGTTTACGTCGTAACATGGGGTAAGCCGTTTTTCTGAGGGAACCAAAAAACAACTGTAGTTTAATCTAGATAGTGAGTTTATCTAAGAGGTAAAATTGAACTATAAATAATATAAAATGAAACTAATTATTTGGCAACTATGGATCCTGATTCTTGTGAATTTCATTAATTTGTATTTTTAAGTCATTTGTGAGTATATAAAAAGCAGTCAATTTTTACTAAAATCCACGTTTTCTGCAATTTAACCATCGGTACTATTTATATTTACACGTATAAAGTAATTTGTTAAATCTCTGTCATTTCGCGTCATCCTTTGTTTTGCTCCGTATCCGACGCCCCATTTGTCCCCTTTCGCTAAATGAAAAATCGTTCTGCACCAACTCATGGTTTTGCGCTGGTTATCGCGCTGTCCCTGATGGCCTTCGTACTACTGCTAATTCTGAGCATCACCACGCTGGTGCGGGTCGAAACGCAGAGTTCGAATATTCAGCTCGCACAGCTTGAGGCACGCATGAATGCCCAGCTCGGGGCAATGATCGCGCTGGGGGACTTACAGCGCTACACAGGGCCGGATCAGCGCGTGACGGGAACGGGTGAGTTAATCGATACAACCGTGGACTCTAAAAAACAACATACAGCGGTTTGGGATGCCACGGCAGCAGCAGGTGAGGATCCGATTAGTTGGTTAGTCTCCAAGTCACAACAAGCGCCATTTAATGAAGCAGAAGCTACCGATTCGGAATGGCCGATTTTAGTTTCTGAGAAAACTAGTAATGGAAACTTTTTAGCCGAAGCGGTTCGCGCAGAGCCAGTGCCTATTACGGGGCAGAACAACGAAAATACTGGAGAATACGCATGGTGGGTCGGCGATGAGGGCGTCAAGGCAAAGCTGACCCTAGTCGAAGACGAGAACTTAATTGCAGGTGATTCTACAGCGCGCCTTCGCACGGCGACACGGAGTGGGGTGGAAGCATTGGATTCAATTGGCACAACGTATTCATATGAGGATAGCCCCAATTTTCGCAGTGATCTATCCAAGGCGATCAATGCGGAGCAACTTTCCTCTTCTGTGTCTAACCTCAAAGCTCACTCGCATGACCTCACCACTTACAGCCAATCGCTGCTAGTGGATGTGCAAAGGGGAGGCTTAAAAGAGGATCTGACTTACATTTTGAATAAAGGGGTTAACGCGGGATCAATATTTCAAAATATTAAAGACCTGGATGATGAAAAGTATGGGAGCTTGGTGATACCAGATGCCTACAATCGCATCACATGGGAGCAATTAGCGTCCTATCATGATTTGGCAAAAGAGACAGGTACCTCCTCCATTAGTGCAAGGGCTCAAACAAAAGAGAGCCATGGGGTATTTCCAATCCTAACTATGCTAAGTATTAATTTCGCAGTATTACTTGATAGCAATTACACCAACTCAACACAAGCCCCAGCCGATAGGGAATACCAGGTAAATCACCACCTACGCCCTTGGTTCGTTCTGGCAAATCCATACAATGTGACTTTAGAGGTGGAAGATTATCGTATTCGTTTACAATCGAAATATACTCGTGTAGAAATAGAAACGGATGATCTGGAACCATTGTATCCACGGATATTGTTAAAAGATATATTTAAACATATGGTATTTACTGTGCCATCGGTTTCATTGAAACTTGGAGAAGCAAAGATCTTTACGCTCAGTTATGATAACGATTCTGCATATGGCTATACTTTTAACAGTTCAAATTATACAACGGATTATGACTGTCAGTTACAGTTTGGAGGTAATCAAATTTTGGGTGCGAATACTGAACAAGAATTTCTTTTTGAGGAAGGTTGGGACGCTGGTTTTTCTTCGATCCGCTTAGTGCCTAATGGAAACCCGCAAACCCTTAACGGCACTCTGCTCGAAGATGGCACTCGTGTAAAACCACTTAATTGGAAATTATCGACTGGTGGTGGGACGTGGGTGCGCACTACGCTACCTGATGATGCCCAAGAAAAGCTTGTCCAAACCATAGGACCCGCGGGATTTAACGACGGTCCTAGCACACAGCATCTCGGGCATTGGTTGATCAATGATTTGCCGCAAGATGTGTATTCGCGAAGTTGGCACGCTACGAAAAGTAATCCTATCAATACTGATTGGAAAAAGAATAACAATTCACCGGGTGCGAGTTCTTTTATGTTGTTTTTAAACGGAGGTATTAGTGAACCAGTAGCTAATACATATTCAACTAATAACGGCGGGTGGTTGACTGATCTAAACTTCCGTAGCCCACAACAGGTAAAGATGAAGCAGACGTCATTAGCTTCAGCCAATTATCGCACATACTTCATTACTTTTGGTGCGCAGTTTTCTCACACAATATCCGATACGAATACTCTTGGAAGCGATCCATCCTCATTCCCTTGGGGAGCGGGCTTTGTCGCGTACTCTAAGGATCCGGTAGATTCCCGCAAGACTGTATTGTTTGACCTGCCGCGTAGCGATGCCGAGTCGGGGATGTCATCAATTGGACAGTTGCAACATTTTAATGCGGGCGGTTATGCTGATACTCCTTCCGATTGGCAGGAGGATTTAACGAGTGACCTACTCGTAAATGTAGAAACGGCTTACGCACCAGCCTATACTGTTGGCAATAGTTATGTGACTCCATTCGTCCCTCGTGATAAATTCTATCAAGCAGTTGGGACTAATTCTTTCTTAGACCTTTCGTATGTAATTAATGACATACTATTTGATCGTTATTTATTTTCCTCGGTGCCATTATCTGGTAATATCGAAAGCCTCACTAACACCCGATTAGCGCCATTTGAGCCACTCGATGGTACAAGCTTTCAAAATGTTAGCACGACGAAGGTGGCTGAAGACTTTTATATTGATGGGGGGTTTAATGTGAATTCAACATCCGTAGAAGGATGGCACGCTTTTCTTAGTAGTTTTAGAGGCGTCGCATTTGGAGGACTTGATTCTGCAGATGCCTATGGTGTATTTCCACGTAGCCTCTATCAAATTGAAGAATATGTAGATGGCTCAACAAATGATTTGGGACGCTTTTGGACAGGTTGGCGGCACATTCAAGAATCGGCTCTCAATGATCTTGCGAGAGCTATTGTCGAAGAAGTGAAGCTGAGGGGGCCATTTCTTAGTATGGCGGATTTTGTTAATAGAGACTTAATGAACGCTGGGACGAATGGATATGATACCAGAAGCTCTGGCGCCTTGCAGTCAGCGCTAGACCGGACCCAAAATTTCGAATACTTTACACTTAAACCAAGTTTAGCACTGGATGAAGCCAAGGCGACTGGTAAAGATTTATTTGATTATCAGGAAACCCAGAACCTTGGAGGGGGAAAAATAATTGATGCTGACGGTTCACTCCTAGCTCCAGCGGCAACGACAGCAGGAATCCCAGGGTGGGTTCTTCAGGGAGATTTGCTGCAGTCACTGGCTCCCGCGATGTCAGTACGATCAGACACTTTTCTGGTGCGTAGTTATGGGAGTGCCAGCAATGCGTTCGATAGTCAGGATACTGCCGAGTCTTATTGCGAATTAGTGGTTCAACGTATTCCTGAGTATGTTGATTCCGCACAAGATCGGCCCAGTGTGGTTACAGATGATTTGCAGGGTACCACGAATCAGTTGATGGGACGTCGTTACAAGATTATTAGCCAGCGCTACCTTACTGCGGCAGAATTATGAATTATTCACACCTAAAATGGAGCATGAAAAGCTCTACTATATTATTTTTTATTTTGGGTATCTGTATTCAGGCGGTACAGGCAATTGAAGTTCGTTTCATTGCAGTAGAAAAAGGCCTAAAGGATCTGTATTATCTCAATGCCGAGGGAGATTACACAGAAACTAATTTACCTCCTTACGAGGTTAGCGAGCCCTTTAATGTGCGACTGTCGGAAGGGAAAGTGCGCATTTTTCGTCAGACGCTCATTGAGGATCGATTAGTTTATGAAACTATTGCTGAGGCTGATCCAGGTTCTTTACGGAAAGCTCTAGGGGTGATTCACAATCAAGCACAAGTCTGGCGCTTAGGACTTTTTGATGATAGCGCAAAGGCATTCCCCGGTGGAACCTTTAGAATTATTAATTTATTACCAGTGGCTATTGCGACTCGGATCGGCACGACTCCAATTAAAACAAAGCCTTATGCCGCAGATATTGTTTCTGTTGTACCACCGGGGCCTCGCCCTGTCGTAGGCATTGTTGCGGCTTACCAGAAAGAGGGCAATTGGGTCCCTTTTTTCGACAAACCGGTCGGAGTTTTACCGAATGCTCGAGTTACTGGTATTGCTACTGTAACTCGCGATGGCATGGACCTGGCATATGGTACGGACTTAGAAGACCTTAGCGGGGAGCCTAGGGTGGACTACTTTCTCCTGAATGATCGCCCATAGGACGGCTCCGGTCCTATTTACTTTTAGGCTCTTCCTGATTACGTGTATAAGGTGCCTAGCAAGCCGTTTTCGGCCTTATCGAGAACCTGCCAAAAACCACAGTCCCGACTCAAAAAGACCCATTGCGGCGGCGGGTGTATTAAGCTAACTTGTGGCATGCCTCTTTTAACAAACATCGCGCGCTTTGCCTTCGGGCTTGGATGCATTCTCAACCAAAGCGCGCTATCCGCGGAAGACGACCTGCGCGGCACACGCCCGAATATCGTCTTCTTCCTCGCGGATGATCAGAGTTTCCCGGATCACGCCATCAATGGGAATACTAAGGTGCCTGCGCCCACTACGCTGGCGTTTTCGAAGGAGGCCTTGGTCTTTGCCCGGGCCTACACTGGTCAGGCCATTTGTGCGCCGAGTCGCTCGATGCTTTACTCGGGGCTCTATCCGATTCGTAATGGCTGCTTCCTCAACCACTACTCTGTTCGCTCGGGAGTGAAGACTATCGCGGCTTATTTGCGTGAGCTCGATTACCAAGTAATCCTCGCGGGCAAGTCACATGTGAAACCCAGCTCCCAGTTCCCTTGGAGCGAGCATATGAACCCCGTGCGAGAGCCAGGCCTGCCGCGTCCGGTCATTCCTTTGGCAGAGATGGATCGATTTATCGCGAATTCGGGCGATCAGCCCTTTTGCATGATAGTGGCCAGCGAATACCCACACGGGCCCTACATCAAGGATACTCCTTTTACCGCGACCGACATCCAGATGCCGCCGTATCTGCCGTCCACCGAAGGGAACCTTAGGCGTGCCACCCAGTACTACGCCAGTATCGCTCAAAAAGAAAAAGAATTTCAGGCGGTCTTGAATTTATTAAAGCAGCACAATCGCGAATCGGACACCCTGGTTTTATATGCCGATGATCATGGCGCGGACATGGGGAAATTTACCGTGTCGGATCGCGGCTTACGGGTGGCCTTCATGGCGCGCTGGCCTGGCAAGATTGCGACGGGCCGCACCGCGGCGCTGACAAGTTTTGCCGATTTTGTCCCCACCGCGATTGAATTGGCAGGTGGCACGGTTCCCGAAGATCTCGATGGCAAGAGTCTGCTGCCTGTCTTGAGCGGCCGCACATCGAAGCACCACGACTACGTATATGGGGTCTCGCACAATCAGGGCATCCAACGCCGGACTGTCTTTCCGCAACGCTCTGTCCATGACGGACGCTATCATTATGTGCGCAATTTTAACAATATGGAGCGTATCGAGCGCGAACGAGCCGCCGGCAAGGCGATCAATTACTTCCTAGAGCGCGGCGCCAAAGAACACGGCCTCCCGGAAGAGCAACTCTTCGATACCCTGGCCGATCCTTACGAATTCAAGAACCTCGCCGAGGATCCTGTAAAGGCAGAGACCAAGGCCCGCCTTAAAGCCGCGCTCTTTGCTTGGATGGAGCAGCAAAACGACCACCTCAGCGAGGACGGGGCGATCACTCTTTTTGCGGTTAAAAAGCACTCCCTCAACCGGACCGAGAAGCAATTTAATTACGTCGTGCCGGAGCAACATTCAGGGCCCGTTGCCGGTTTAATCGATCCGCACGTAAGCACACAGCCAAATCCCTAACTTGCTGCTGAGCTAGCCAAATCGACGGCTACTGATCAGCTCTGGCTAGTTTCAAAAGTGGTTATCACCGCTTCATTACCGTTAATTGCGCGAATCAGTAAGATTTGGTAAATTTGTGGAAATTCGGCAGTACACGCCGTGATTTACTAACTCTAATAACCCCAATACTCAACAATACGTGTAATTATGTATAATTTACTTAAAATTTTATTGCCCGCAGTTTGCGTGGCCAACCTAGCTACAGCCCAAGCGCTAGTGGACTATCAATTTAACGATACTAACGGCGGCGATGTAAATGATCCTACCGAGGTGGCTAATTCTGGTAGCGAATCTGACGCAGCGTGGAATTTTGGAGTTGGTAAAGTTCAGAATGGTAATCTCAATTATGGTTATACCTCGTCATTTAAGTTTACTCAGATAGATGGCAGCGCAGGTACAACTGCTCAACGCAAGCTAGAGTTTGCTGATAGCCTGACCACGTCGGATATGACGCAATACAGCTTTACCGTCGATTTTGCAAAATGGGATTTACGTCAGAATTGGGACCCGAGTAACAGCTCCGATACCAATAAGGGGATTCAGATCTCCTTGGATGGTAATGGAGGTAGTGCAACGTTTGGCTTTACGACCAATTCTGGAGGTGGCTTTCGTGCATTCAGCCAAGGCGCTGGTTCGACCTTTACACAGGCTCTTGGTGGTACCTTCACCACTCAGCTAAACAGGTTTGAAGCTCTTGGAGGTGTCTTACAAATCAATGGTGACTTGAGCACAGGATTGTGGTCTGCTCAAGCGAAAGACGGGGAAGCTGGCGCTGAATGGCAGACGCTTGGTAACGGCACCGGATTAACAACCATTGCCTCGATCACTCTAGCTGCTAGAACGCCAACCACCGGTTCGTGGGGTGGATCCAGCTCGGGTGCAGCTATAGATGCTACTGTGAGTGGACAAGCCGGTGATTATTTGATGATTGATAGTTTGGACTTAACAGCAGTGCCTGAGCCTAGCTCGTATGCACTACTCGCTGGCATGCTCGCTCTAGCCAGTAGAGTGATGGTGCGTCGCCGCCAGTAAGCGATACGATTACATTTTACTTTGAACCCCACGTATTTTGCGTGGGGTTCTTTTTTGCCTAAAGCGCTTCTTTTTGTACCTTTGTTTCCTAGATTTCCCCCTTGCTGGCGAAGGCGGATACTTGCACTCGACCGATTAGAATAATAGATGAATAAGTATCATATAGTAAGTGGCTTAATTGCCTTTTTATGGATTTTTCAATCCTCAGTCTGCGCCGCCCGGTGGCGCCAGCCTGATGCACAATGGCTCTACAAGACCGTGAATGCCACTGAGTTGAAGCTGCATGTTTACACACCAGAAGGACATCGCTCTTCCGACAAGCGCCCCGCAGTGATCTTCTTTTTCGGCGGTGGTTGGAATAATGGATCACCTGGGCAGCATTATTCTCAGTGCGCCCATTTGGCATCCAGAGGGATGGTGGCGATGTCGGCAGAGTACCGAGTCAAATCACGCAACCAGACCACACCAAAGGAGTGCGTCGAAGATGGTAAATCGGCGATTCGTTGGCTGCGCGCTAATGCGGCTGAGCTTGGGATCGATCCGAATAGGATTGCAGCCGGCGGGGCTTCGGCGGGAGGCCATGTGGCGGCAGCGGCAGGCACGGTCAATAGCTTTGACGCTACGAGTGAGGATTTGAGCGTCTCCTCGCGACCCGATGCACTGGTACTATTTAATCCAGTATTTGATAACGGGCCCGGCGGCTTTGGCCACTCCAGAGTGAAGGCGTATTGGCAGGACATCTCACCAATTCACAATATCAGCGAATCCGCACCCCCAACCATAGTCTTTTTAGGCACAAAGGACGAGTACATTGGCGCAGAAGTAGCCGTGCGCTATAAAGAGTTAATGGATCAATCAGGTGTGCGTTGCGATCTACATTTATACCCAGGGCAAGCGCATGGGTTTTTCAACCCCGATCGAAAAAATGGTTATTTCGAAAAAACACTCGAAACGATGGACGACTTTTTGACGTCACTAGATTTTTTAGACCCGAAATCAGGGGAATGAATGGGGCTGAGCATAGCGAATTCATTGTTGGCGTGTTGGGCGCGGTAGGAGTGATGGCGTTTGAAAAAGGCGGCCAATTCAGTGGTGGCTTATATATCGTATACCGGACGAAGTTGGGGAAATTTGATAAACCACCGTCTTATAAATAAGCAGATTAGGCATTTAAAGTTTCATAATATGATATTTTTAGATCATTAGTGTTGGTTGATGATTCCGCCTAGACCAGCTATGATACTCGTTTTGGCAGTCAATGAATTATGAAAATTAGCAGTTCTTTTCACGCGCAGCACTCCCCCATGGGCGCGCATTGTTCATTTACCGTCGGCATGTTCGGAGCTGAAGGAGGAATGGCGCTCGAAAAAGGCGGCCCAGCCGAGGGAGGCTTACATATCGGCTATCGGACGGAGTCGGGGAAATTTTATAAACTTCCATTTTATAAGGAAGCAGCGAGTGAGGCGGAGCGCTATAGCCAGTCTGATGCCGCGGAGCAGGATGGGGCAGATGTTATTTTCGGCGAGGCGGATATTCAGCGTGATTATAAGTGGGCGACCGACCGTTTTCATGCACCTGGCATTGAGTTTACGGTCTGCTCGCCATTTTTCTCCATACCCGATCCAGCAACTGCCAGCGAGGAGGACCTAAAATTTACCAGTTGTCCAGTGACTTTCTTAGAGCTAAGCGTCACGAATGACAGCGATGAGCGCTGGGAGGCATTTTTTGCCCTAGAAAACCAAAGTACGTGGATGCCGATGTCTGGGCGTGGTCCTTATAAAGGTGCAGTGACGCGTAATCAGATGGGCTTTGCTTGCCAAGAGGACTTCGTTGATGAATTCACCCATTTTGATATTCCCAAAGGCTTGGAGATGCGACCGAATGGAGCGAATTTCCTACTGCCGCCGATCTCTGGTTTGGCCTTTGATGTCGAGCCTGGGGAAAGTCGGACGATTCGGGTCGTGTTGGCTTATTATTTGGCAGGTGAAGTAACCTTTAATCATGCCGCCAGCTATTGGTATACGAGGTATTTCAAGGACATCGATGATGTCTTTAAATATGCATTTTCCAATCAGGAGCGCTACCTGGCTGAGACAGCGGCGCGCGATACTGAATTGTCGACAAGTGGTTTAAGCGAGGAACAACAATTCCTCATCGCGCACGCCACGCGCAGTTATTACGGTTCGACGCAGTGGTTGGACGACGGGAAGCCACTTTGGGTCGTGAATGAGGGCGAGTATCTGATGATTAACACCCTGGATCTGACGGTGGATATGCTGTTCTTCGAATTGAAGTTTAATCCCTGGACAGTGCGCAATGTGTTAGAACAGTTTGTGGATCGGTACTCCTATGTGGACCAAGTATTCTCGCCGGAAGACCCCGAGACATTGTATCCGGGGGGGATTTCATTTTCGCATGATATGGGAGTCGGCAACCATTTTAGTCGACCGGGAAATTCATGCTACGAGTGCCCCGGGCTGGATCGAAAGTGCTTTTCCTATATGACCTGCGAGCAGCTGACAAATTGGATTCTTTGCGCGGGGGTTTATCTGCACAAGACAGGGGATGCAGCGTTTTTGAACAAGCACCATGAGCTCTTGCTTCAGTGCTTGGAAAGCCTCTTGAATCGTGACCATCCAGATGCGAGTCAGCGAGATGGGTTGATGAGTTTTGAAAGCTCGCGCACTGAAGGAGGCGGGGAAATTACCACGTATGATTCGCTGGATCATTCGCTGGGGCAGGCTCGCGGCAATGTGTATCTGGCCGGGAAATGCTGGGCATCCTATTTGGCACTGGAACAACTTTTAGGGCAATTAGATGAAGTCGAAGCTGCGGCCAGTGCGCACGCTGCGGCGGTTCGTTGCGCCGAGTCGCTGGAGGCTGCATACGATGAGTCCCTAGGTTTTATTCCGGCAGTTTTGGAGAACAATAATCAAAGTGCCATTATCCCTGCCGCGGAAGCACTTGTCTATCCCTGGCAAATGGGGCTAAAGGACGCAGTCGATGAGGAGGGTCCATTCGGTGGGTATATTCGGATGCTCAAGCGCCATTTACAGAATATCCTTAATCCCGAGATGTGCTTATATGAAGATGGAGGATGGAAACTTTCCAGTAGTGCGGATAACTCATGGATGAGCAAAATCAGTATCAGCCAGTTCGTCGTCCGCGAAATTTTCGGCATGTCATATGAGGGGGAGGAGCGAGCGGATGCTGCACATGTCTCTTGGCAGGTGAAGGGTTCGGAGTTTTACGCCTGTTCCGATCAGTTTGGTGCGGGTAAGCCCATTGGTAGCCTCTATTACCCACGAATTGTCGCTAACATCTTATGGATGGACTCAGATGCAATGACGCGCCGCCCTCTATCCGCAGAAAATCTGTCTTTGCACTGCACCGTCTAGCCTTTCCTCTTCTACTAACCGACCATACCTATGTTATCTCCCCTAAAAAAACGCGACATTTTCAATTTCAGTATCGGTGATTTTGGTATTAATCTAAATTTCCAGCTACTAGGATTTTTCCTAGCTTACTTTTATACGGATGTTTTTGGAATAAGCGCCTGGCATGCGAGTTTTATTTTCCTGATTGCTCGAGCCTGGGATGCAATTAACGACCCCCTAATGGGATATATTGCCGACCGAACTAGAAACAAATGGGGCACTTATAAACCTTATATATTATGGGGTGCTATACCCCTAAATTTAATTCTTATAGCTTGTTTCAGTGTGCCTGAATTGTCCGATACAATGAGAGTAGCTTATTGTTACTTCACTTACATTGTTCACGGCATGGTCTTCACGGCAGTCGGACTGTCTTACAGCGCATTAGGTACCCTCGTTACGCAAGATCAGCAAGAGCGAGCGAAAATTTCTACTATGCGAATGTTCTTCGCTGTCGTTGTAGTCATTACAATCGTAGGATCGTATGTAACCCCTTTCGTTAATAGTCAGCCAATTGTTATTAATTTTATAGGAGTAGACTTATTAACGCTTAACGGACCTCAATTTAAGGATGAAGCGCAGGGTTGGTTTTATGTAGCGGTCATATTTGGAATAATATCTACAGCAATTTTATATTATGCAGCACTCACCACAAAGGAGAGAGTTGATGAGCCAGTGCAAAAGTATGACCTAAAAAAATTACCCAAAATAATTTTTGGCAATGATGTTTTGCTAGTGCTATCCGCCTCGATGTTTTTCAACACAGCGATTTGGGTTATCCAAAACACCGTGTCACTTTACTACTTCAAGTACGTAGTGGGGATTGAGAGTTTGCAAGCGGTGTTTTTCCAATGGATGCTTCCTGCAAATATTATAGGCGTTATATTGACGCCAATTTTAACCGGTAAGCTAGGCAAGAAAAACGTCTTTATTATGGGAAGCTTGTTAGTTTTCGCAGTTAATATTGTCCGCCACTTTATACCTATCCCAACTGCCGAAGCTCATACATTATTTATTGCCCTATCAATGGTTGGTTCATCATGCATGATGTTCTGTTCAATTTGTCAATGGGGCATGGTTCCTGATACAATTGAATATGGTCATTGGAAAACGGGAATTCGCTCTGAAGGTATTCCTCTTTCCTTCTTCAGCTTTATGCAAAAGCTAGCAATGTCTTTTGCGGGATTTTTTGCCCTTCAAGTTCTTGCTTTCACAGGTTACGAAGCGAACACAGAATTAAATCAATCAGCGTTAGATGGCATTGAATTGCTGTATAATATTGTCCCAGGTCTATTCTCACTCGCATGTTTAATTGCGCTACTCTACTATAAGTTAGGCAAAGAAAAGTATAACCAAGTCCTGGCAGATTTAAAAGTGCGCTCGGAGAACGAATCCGGATCCTAGGCGAAGGCATGAGCTTAAATGTCCCACAACCCTAGACTTAATGCTTACTTTTTTTAATTCTGCTTCACAATGGCTCTTCCGCCCCTAGCCCCCATAGGTCAGCGCCAAATACACTTAGATTTTCATACTTCTGAGCATCTCGAGAACATTGCAGATGCATTCAATAAAGATGATTTTCAAGCGGCCTTAAAAATAGGGTATATTGACTCGATTAATCTATTCGCAAAATGCCACCACAGTTGGAGCTACTACCCAACAGACATTGGGCGCATGCACCCGAATCTAAATTTCGATTTGCTCGGAGCACAATTAGAGGCCTGTGCCGAAATAGGGATTAAGACTCAGATTTATTACACTTTTGGCTGGTCCGCAAACGATGCGCAAGACCACCCCGAATGGTGCGTGCGGGATCGCGAGGGGAACTTTGTAACTAATGGAAGCGTGCCTGAAGACATCGCTCCGAATGATCCACTCCCAGGGTTCCATTGGAAATTCTTATGCTCTAATACCAGGTATCACGATCATATTTTAGCTCAAGTAACGGAATTATGCGAGCGCTACAAAACCGATGGATTTTGGTTCGATATTTATCAAGCGCATCACCATTGCTTCTGCGACGCTTGCCGAAACGATATGAAGGAGGCCGGTGTCGATCTCGATGATGCGGCTGCTGTAGAGAGGTTTAATGCCAGCAATATGAAAGTGCATTGCGCGGCTCTAAGTAAATTGATTGCAGGCTATCATCCAAGCGCTCGAGTCTTTTTCAACGGAACGACTGCGATAGATGGGGGCATCAATTTCCGCCAAAGCATGTATGCGCAAAACACAGTCCAAGATCTCGAAGATTTACCTACTGTTTGGGGTGGTTACGACAAGTTGCCATTACAATCGAAGTATTTTTTAAAGGCGGGCTATCCGATCACTGCCATGAGTGGCAAATTTCATACCGCCTGGGGAGAGTTCGGTGGGTTTAAGCATACGAATGCGCTACGTTACGAAGCCGCATCAATGATTGCTTGGGGAGCGAATTGTAACTTCGGGGATCAATTGCATCCTTGCGGAGAGATGGATGTCGCGACCTATAAAAATATTGGTGAGGCGTATGCGTATGTGGCGAAAATCGAGAACTATGGTGTCGGGGGCATCCCTGTGGCACGGGTGGGGCTCTGGCGCAGTCTGGATGAAGTACGCGACGAGGGCATGGCGAAAATGCTACTGGAAGCACATATCAATTTCGATGTGGCCAATTTTTCAAAGGACTTCGCTGAGTTTGAACTGGTGCTAATACCCTCTGCTGCCTGCCTGACTGAAGCCGACGCGGAGCGACTTAATACATTTGCTAAAAACGGCGGCAGCCTCGTCGTGATGGGGGCGGGGGCATTGAATCGGGAAGGCACTCGTATGCTGTTAGATGTCGGCGCAGACTACCTCGGTGAGGCAGCTTATGACATCGACTATTCGCTGGTGAGCGTCTCGATCGGCGAAGGCTTAGTCGAAACACCTTTTCTTAATTTTAAGGCGGCTCTGAGGGTGGCGCCACATGCAGATAGCGAAGTGCTGTCCAGTATTCGTGAGCCATACTTCAGCCGCAGTTATGAGAAGTATACGTCGCACCAGAATACGCCTTACCGGTTGGAAGATGCGCCGCATCCGGGAATTATCCGCAAAGATCGTGTCATCTATATCGCTCACGACTTGGACAAGATGTATCATAAGCATGGTGCACGCCTACATCGTGATTTGTTAGTGAATGTGTTAAAGCTGGTCAATTATCATCCGATGGTAAGCACCGAGTTACCAAGTGCAGGGCGAATCAGTTTGTTACATCAAGCTCAGTGCCAGCGTTATGTTGCCCATCTAATGTATGGACCACCCATCCAGCGGGGTGAGTGTGAGGTGATCGAAGATTTGCCTGAGTTAAGGGAGGTCCCACTGACGGTCGATTTCCCCGAAGTGATCCAGCGTGCATTTCTGGTGCCAGATGAGGTCGAGTTGCCCTTGAGTAATGTGAATGGTAAGCTTTCTCTAACGATTCCTGCCTTTTCATGCCACTGCGCAGTCGTGTTTGAATATTAATAGAGAAATGTGACCATGGCTTCTTACACAATAGGACTGGACTACGGCACAAATTCGGTGCGGGCGATTATCGTTGATACTGCGGATGGAACGATTTACGGATCTCAGGTATATGCCTATGCGCATGGTGACATGGGAGTGATAGGCGATGTCAAAGATCCGAATGTTGCCCGACAACACCCAGCGGATTACCTGGAAGGTTTGGAGCTGACCGTGCGTGGCGCGTTATCAGAGGCGGGAGTGGAGGCAGCTAAGGTGGTTGGCATCGGTGTGGATGCGACTGCAAGTACGCCGTTGCCAGTGGATGCGCAGGGTCAAGCGCTGGCTTTAACGGGTGCTTTTAAGGAAGATCCCGATGCCATGGCCTGGCTATGGAAGGATCACAGTTCCCTTGCCGAAGCGAATGAGATCACTGCCAAGGCTGCGGCGCTGCGCCCCGAGTATCTAGCTAAGTGCGGGGGGACGTATTCCTCTGAGTGGTACTGGTCCAAAATCTTACACTGTGCCCGTGTTGCGCCAAAGGTATTTGCGGCTGCGCACGATTGGATCGAGCTGCCCGATTGGATTCCCTTTGTATTAACGGGTCAATTGAAGCGCTGCCTCTGTGCTGCTGGTCACAAGGGGCTTTATTGCACAGATTGGGGCGGCTATGCAGATGTGGAGTTTCTCGCAGCGGTTGATCCGTGTTTGATGCGTATCCGTGAAGGGCTACCAGATCAAGCATACCATATAGGCCACGCGGCTGGCGGGCTCAATGCGGAGTGGGCGAACAAGCTTGGCTTGCCTGAAGGAATCCCTGTCGCGATGGGGATTATTGATGCCCATGCCGGTGCTGTTGGGTCGGGTATCCAACCCGGCACCATGGTGAAAATTATGGGCACTTCGACCTGCGACATTGCGGTCGCTTCGCTCGAAAAAAAGTTACCTGATATTCCAGGTATTTGCGGAGTGGCGCATGAGTCGGTCTTGCCTGGATGCTATGGCCTCGAAGCTGGTCAAGCCGCGGTCGGCGATATTTTTAATTGGTTGGTCCATAAGATCGAACCGGGGCGGGGCATGTCACACCAAGACTTGGGTGAGCGAGCTGCGATGCTTAAGCCCGGAGAATCTGGCCTGCTGGCTCTGGATTGGAACAATGGCAATCGTTCAACATTAACTGATCCTGAACTGACAGGAATGATCCTCGGACTGACCTTACATACCACACCAGCGGAAACTTTTCGTGCTTTGGTGGAAGCGACGGCCTTTGGGGCGCGGGTGATTATTGAGCGCTATAAGGAGTATGGGGTATCGATTGAGCGGGTCATTAATTGCGGAGGCATTTCAATTAAGAGTCCGATGACGATGCAAATTTATGCGGACGTGCTGGGATGCCCGATGGAAGTCTCTGCGAATGAGCAAAGCTGTGCGCTTGGAGCTGCGATGGCCGGCGCTGTGGTGGCAGGAGTCTATCCAGACTTTGGAACCGCCGCGCAGGCAATGGCGTCTGTGTCGGAGACTGTTTATGAGCCAATCACAACAAATCAAGAGATCTATGAGCGCTTGTTCGTATTGTATCAGCGCTTACATGATCTGTTTGGAACGAAGGAGTATGCCGAAAATCAGTTCGATTTAATGAAGGAACTCATTGCAATCCGAGGCGAGGTGCGCCGCCAGACAGACTAGTCTATTTTGAACCTCATATGAGATTGTTCTGCGTAAATTCAAAAACCCATTTAGCTAATTCACAAATCCAGATTGTCGATCCGCTGGTCGCATCCTATACTCTCAATTATAATGCCTAAAAGTTTATTACTACCCCTAGTCACTGTATTCTGTTTGAACCTAGCTTCTGCAGAGCATCGTCCGTGGGGGCTTGATGGTGCTCAGGATCGCATTGAAGCGATCCGTCAAGGTGACTGTCAATTGCGCCTAGTGCTGCCAGATGGCCAAACTATCCCGAAGGAGTCGGTCTGCTCATTAAGCCAAACTCGGCATGCATTTAATTTTGGTGGATCCTTGGCCTCGGATTGGCAGGCTCCAAAGCAAGACTGGTATGATGATTTTAAGGCGCAGTTTGCCAACTTGTTTAATTATGCGACGATAGATTTTTACTGGGCCGTCCATGAGAAAGAGCCTGGCGGATGGAGCTACAATACTGATTCTAGAGAAAAACTTAACTGGGCAAAAGCGCAGGGTATGACTCTGCGGGGGCACCCCCTGATGTGGCACGAAGTATTGCCTGATTTTATGACCGACTCGGAGCGCGATACCTCGGCAATAGAGGCTGACATCGTGCGTCACGTAGACCGCTTGTTGACGAGCTTCCCTGAGATCGACGAGTGGGATGTCTATAATGAAGCCCCGGGCATCAAATGGCGCGGCAAGAAAGAGGGCGTGAGGCGCTGGTTCGAATCAGTGGGCGGCCCTTCAGAAGTGACTGAAAAAATGCTTCGCATGGCTCGCTCCATCCATCCGGATGGGCGTTACATTCTCAACCATTACACCGACCTTGACGTGGAATACGAAGAATCGATCGAGCATTGCCTCTCAGTGGGAGTTGATTTTGAGGTTATCGGAATCCAGACTCATATGCACACAGAGATGGACTCCATTGATGAAGATCGTCTCTGGAAAGCATTGGAAACCTATGGCCGGTTTGGAAAACCCCTGCATCTTTCAGAAATTAGTATTTTAAGTTGTGAGCGTTTCAGCGACTGGGATAGCTTCAACGCTTGGAAGGATAAAGTGGATGCTTACGACGCTAGAGGGCAGGACCGCCCAACGATTCCAAGCACCCCAGAGTGGGAGCAATACCAAGCTGACCTAGCACATGATTTCTATACCCTAGCTTTTAGCCACCCCGCGGTTGAATCCATCATCTGGTGGACGATTACCGACTTAGAGCCGTGGCGAGGCATGCCTGCCGGATTGCTTGATGTGCAAGGAAAAGCAAAGCCAGCTTATTACGCACTGGATCAGTTGATCAATCATCAGTGGAACACCCAAATCGAAGCGACTACCGCAGAGGATGGCAGAGCGCAATTTCGAGGATTTTACGGCTCATATACAGTCACGGTGGAACACGAGGGTGAAACCTTGACGGGTGAATTTGATCTGCGGCGTGGCTCATTCGACGTGCAAAATATCGTGCTCCGAGTGACTCCGGATCGCGGGTGATTGCCATAAATTTTAAACAAATAACTTAATCTCTAAGACATAGAAAAGAATGAAGCACTTACTGAGTATTGTATCTATAGTGGCAGCCTCGACGGGTGCCTTACTTGCAGAGGTCACAGAGCCAAAAGAGCGTCCGAATTTTCTCATCATTATGGTGGATGACCTAAGCCCAGAGCAGTTTGGTTGCTACGGCAATGAGGTGAACCATACGCCTAATCTGGATGCGCTTGCCGCAGGTGGCGTGAAGTTCAACACTGCATGGGCCACGCCGATGTGCTCGCCAACACGTGCGCTCTTAGTGACTGGACGTTACGCCAGTTGCACCGGCGTCTGGCACAATGACTTACGCCTCAATTGTACGAAGCAGACACGATGGAACTGGGTGAGTAAGCATCTAACATTCCCACGGGTATTGCGTGAGCATGGTTACCGGACGGCGATTGTGGGTAATCCAATGGCATTGGGTGGCTCCATCTATTCGAAGGATGTTGGCTTTGACGAGCAATGCGTCCGCGCGCTGACTCTGCAGGATGTGCCAGAAGGCTCGACCTTTACCGGGAAGTTTGAAGGTAAATACAATTTCCCTGATGCGAAGCCCGTGCCCGCTCGCTACTGGCACCCTTGTGTGATTCGTAATGGCGAGTTGATGGAGACGACCGCCGAAGACTTTGGGCCAGATCTTTATGCAGGCTTCTTGATTGATTTCATCAAGCGCCACAAGGACCAGCCATTTCTCGCCTACTATCCGATGAACCTGGTGCACGATATGGCTGGCGGGGGGATACCCACGACTCCAGTTGACGGCACCCCGGGGAGTAATAAGGGCGGGAGCCTTCAGGGCTTGGTGGAGTACATCGATATCTTGGTCGGGCGCCTGATGGATGGCTTGGAGGCTGCTGGACTGCGTGACAACACCATTGTCATCTTTACCTGTGACAATGGCGAAAATGGTAAAAAAATGCATGCGAGCGAAGACGGTCCGCGTGTGCCCTTCATCGTTAATTGCCCGGACCTAATTCAGCAGCGCGGGGCGACTGATGAGTTGATGGAGTTCTCTGATATTTATCCAACGCTGATGGAATTTTCTGGGGCGAGTGTCCCCGATGGCTATGCCTTGGATGGGCAGAGTATGACACCTTTCTTGACGGGCGCCACGGACATACACCGTGAGTGGATCACCAGCTACATTGCGACCGCACGAATGGTGCGGACTAAGCGCTGGTTGCTCGAAGCCGTGGACCCGGTATACGGTGATTCAGAAGGCCGACTCTTTGATTGTGGTGATGCGCACCTACGTAGTGACTATAAAGATATCACTGGTTCGCCCGAAGCGTTACCAATTCGCAAAAAGTTGGAGGAATTACTCGAGAATAACCCTTGGCCAGATTTGTCCGATCCTGATGTTGCCGCTGAGGTTAATAGTTACGACACGATGCCTTATAAGCATTTCGTCAATGGACAGTTAGTGCAGGAACAAAATGATCGGAAATAGGAGAGCGCTCACTATGAAAGGAATTCTAAGTAAATTGGCCGCACTCTTGCTTGGCGCAGGACTCATACAAGCAGAAGGAGATGGAGGCTTTCAATTAGGCAAAGTAAACGGGCGAGATTGCCTGATCGATCCTGCTGGAAAGCCCTTCCTTAGTCTGGGAGTGAATCATATCCAAAACGTGTTTCAGGGAGAGGGTGCTTTGCCTGGAAACCAACGGCAAGCCTGCGAGGATATTCTGCAAAAGCTCACATACTGGGGCTACAATACCGGAGGCTACGGCACGCCGGAACCTTTGTGCCGAATGCTGCCCAGCTTCGCCCCAATGTATCTAACAATGAATGCCAACTACCACTCGGACGAGCAGTTTGAATATTGCGATGTCTTTGATCCTGTGGTGCAGCAAAAAATACGCGAAGTCATCCAATACGAAATCGGCAAGCAAGCGGGTAATTCTACACTGATTGGCTACTACTGGACCGATACGCCGCAATGGGACTTGGAGCGCACGCGCAAAAAACGTGGCACGGATTGGGTTTCCATGATCCGCGAGTTACCAGCTGGCGCTCCGGGAAAGATGCGCTACGAGCAATTCTTAGCCGATGGTGGTCACTCGGATGAAGCCTTTCTGCGGTTGATCGCTCGTCAGCTTTATCGGGTGATTGGTGAAGAGACGCGACGCCTAGCCCCAGACGTTTTGATTTTTGGGGAGCGCTATTTGGCCGAAGACCATCCGGATTGCGTGATTGAGGAAGCCCTGCCTTACATCGATGTCCTGTCTATCCAACCCGGAGGCGTGCAATTTGAGGCAGCCTATTTCGACCGCATGCATGCGAAGTTTAAAAAGCCGATTTTAGTTTGCGACCACCAGAATAGTTTCCCAACGCCGAAATACCCAAAGACGATGTGGCAGCAGCTCGAAAGCGAAGAGGCGGTGGGGATGGCTTATGAGCAATACCTGAAAGATGCCTTTGAAAAAAGCTACATTCTCGGATATCAGCGTTGTCAATACATCGACCGCTATGCTGATGGAGCAGGAAAGCTAAAGCAGGGTATCGTGCGTGAGGATGGAACTGCTTACAGGACTTTGACCCAGGCAGTCCGCCAAGCTAACCTACAGGCGCTTGAGCGCTTTGAATTACATTGTAAATTTAAGTAATAAAATACAAAACGACTATGAAAATAATACCCACAATACTATTCGGAGCGTTTACTTTGAGCGCACTTACCACGGCTGCGGAGCGGCCCAATATTCTGTTTATTTCGGTAGATGATCTGCGGCCGGAGTTGGGTTGCTATGGAAATACCGCAATACAGTCACCCAATATCGACCGCTTGGCAGAGAGCGGCATTGTCTTTGAGGAAGCATATTGTCAGGTGCCAGTCTGTGGGGCGACGCGCGCCAGTTTGATGACGGGGCTCTACCCCACAGAAAACCGGTTTGTGACCTATTATACCACTGCTCAAACAGATGCTGCCGGCATTCAGGACATCCCGAGTTGGCTTAAGGGCTTTGGTTATACTACAATCTCCAATGGCAAAATCTATCATGACCGTAACGATAATAGCGCCTCCTGGGACGATGTCTTCCGCAGCAAGGATTTCAAAATTTATCATAATCCAGAAAACATCGCCTTGCCCGATAGCGAACAGCCAGCCTACGAGGCCGCAGATGTTGGCGATCTGGATTATGCGGGTGGCCCAGTCATGCAAAAGACCATCGAGGATCTGCGTCGTGCGAAAGAAACGGGAACGCCATTTTTTATCGCTGCGGGATTTACAAAGCCGCACCTGCCCTTCAATGCACCTAAGAAATATTGGGACTTGTATGACCGTGAGACCTTAGAGCTGGCGGATAATCCATTGCCACCCGCGGGGGCGCCCAAGGAGGCGATCCACCAGTGGGGGGAGCTGCGTAACATGTATGGCGGGGTGCCGGAGCAGGGTGCCGTGTCGGATGATTATGCGCGCACTCTGATCCATGGCTATTATGCCTGTGTCTCCTACACCGATGCGATGGTAGGGGAATTGTTAGATGAGTTGGATCGTCTCGGAATGCGCGAAAACACCATAGTGATGTTATGGGGCGACCATGGTTGGCAACTCGGTGAGCATTCGCTTTGGTGTAAACATGCGCTCTTCAAAACCTCGCTCAATGCTCCTTTGATTATTAGCGCTCCGGGATATGAGGCGGGGCAACGTTCCACCTCCTTGGTAGAGTTTGTGGATATCTACCCAACCCTATGTGAGTTGGCTGGTGTCGAATTACCGGCTCACCTGCAAGGTAAGAGCCTAGTGCCGATATTGGAGGACACTTCGACTTCGATTAAGGATGCGGTATTCAGCCGCTACCACTCTGGGGATGCGGTAAAAATGGAGGGCTATCACTATGCCGAGTGGGGCAATGGTGCTCAGATGCTTTATGACCATTCACGAGATCCGGACGAAAATCTAAATGTCGCGGACAATCCAGAATATGCCGAAGTCATTGATAGGATGTCTCGCCGGTTAAAAGAGCACCGCGATGAAATTTTGTCGCTCGAGCCTGCGATTCGGGCGGCGGCAGGTGTCGTCGGCGATAACAGCCCGCCCAAGTGGCAAAGCCGAACCTTTCAGCAGGAGGGTGCCGTTGTTGGGCAAGCGCTACAGATCTATGTGAACTGGCGTGCCTCGGATGCTGACGGCGATCGTTTGATGTATTCCATGGTGTCTGGTCCAAGTTGGATCAAGTTGGGCAACAAAGAGTACGGTCGATTCGATGGCACCCCGCCCGCCGATTATTTGGGAGAAAATGTTGTGATCGTTAGTGTATCCGATGGTTTCAACCCTCCAGTGCAGGCACGTATGGAGCTCAATGTTGAGCCAGCACCCTAAGCTTAATTCGCTAACAAAATACACATGCGGATCATTCTGATTCTGACCCTCAGTGGCTTGGCTTGGCTGACTGCTGCGGCTAAGGATCAGCGACCCAATGTCATCCTGATCATGGCGGATGACTTGGGGCAGGAGTGTATCGAAAATTATGGAGGTGAGTCTTACCATACCCCACGCCTCAGCCAACTGGCGCAAGAGGGTGTGTGGTTTTCCAACGCCCACTCCCAGCCGATTTGCACGCCTTCGCGAGTGCAGATCATGACGGGCAAATATAATGTCCGAAATTACATCCGTTTCGCGACGCTAGATCGTAGCCAAGATACCTTCGGGCATGCATTCAGAAATGCCGGATACCGCACTGCGATTGTCGGGAAATGGCAATTGGGGGGCACTTCAGAAACCATCCATGAGTTCGGCTTTGATGAACATTGCCTTTGGAATATTCGCGGCGCGCAAAACGAACGCTATGTCAGTCCGACACTGTTGACTAATGGCAAGACGGAGAATTTTCGCGGACAATATGGCCCCGACCTGCAGCAGGCATTTGCCAAGAATTTCATCAACCGCCAGCAGGATGAGCCGTTCTTTCTCTACTATCCAGTAACCTTGCCGCATTACCCTTTCCAGCCGACTCCGGACTCGCCAGATTGGGATCCGGATCGTGATCCATGGTTCAACGATACGCGCTATTTCGGTGATATGGTCACTTACCTAGACAAACTCGTCGGCGAACTCGTCGATTTTGTTGCGGATGAAGGCCTTGCAGATAATACTTTAGTCATCTTTACCTCGGACAACGGCACGGACCACAGAATCATCAGCCTGCAGGGCGGCGTATCGGTGAAGGGAGCGAAGGGTAGGATGACAGTGGACGCCACGCATGTGCCGTTCCTTGCGATCTGGCCCGGCACCGTTCCAGCGGGGCTACGAATGGAGGGCTTAATTGATTTCAGTGATGTCTATGCCACCCTGATCGATTTGGCGGGTATTTCGATCGACCCAAAGGAGAGCGCTGAGAAGGACGGCATCAGTTTTCTTCCCTTGCTCAAAGGCGAACCCACCGCGACGCGCGATCATAGCTTTTGCTGGTACATGGAGCGCACTGACATGACGGATATTAAAACCTTTGTTCAGAACACCCACTACAAATTACACTCCGACGGACGCTTTATCAATAAGATCGAAGACCGTTTCGAGCAGCACCCCTTATCTGAGGCAGCAATGTCTGATCAAGACCACGCCCTCAAAGGGCGATTTTCTCAGTGGATGTCGCAGTATGATGCGCTCCGCCCTGAACGAATTCCCTACAACAACGGCATACCGCTCGTGATTCCCGGCAAGGTGGAGGTCGAGCGCTACGATTACGGTTATCCGGGCATCACTTACCATGACAGGACTGAGGGGAACTCAGGCAAGGGATTCTACCGCTCTGATGATGTGGATATTGTGTCAGCAAAAGGGCGACATCGTGTGGTTGATACGGAGGCGGGAGAATGGTTAGAATATTCGGTCGATATTAAGCAGACTGGCACTTATATAGTCTCAGTCAGTTATGCAGGCACTCGTGCGGGTGCCATTCGTTTTGAGCGCACAGGGCAGAACTTGGTAGATTCGATCGCACTTAAACCGACAGGAGCGATGGATCGCTATGAATCGGTTAGGGTCGGCGACGTACGCCTAGGAGCGGGGAGACAGGTGCTCCGACTCCACATTGAACAAGGGGGTATGCAACTCGACCATTTTACGGTCATAGCGAATTAGAAAAAGCAGGGGGCACCGCCTGACCTTCCATTCCGTGATAAATAGTTTACTCTATATAGAATCCGCAGTGGTGGAATATGTTTTGAGTAAATAGCTGCCCTAGGTTTCATTATACGGTATTTTTAGCTCACAAGTTATCATGGACGTATGCCTGTGAGTGCCTTATTTTATACTGTACGATAAATCTATCACCCCATCAAAATTTCTACAAAATACAAAGTGATCATTGATAAAATGTGTTCACTGCTTAACGCGCATCGAAATCAATTATAATGAAACAGTATCAGAAAATAATAGGGGTGTTGAGCTTTACATACGCATGTGCCGCACTTTCGGCTTCTGCCCATGGCAATGCGACCCTTAAAGATGGGTACGCTAACGAGTTCCTAATTGGGACAATTATGCCAGGCGGATTGGATCCAGATGCGACTTTTACCGATGATCCTACCGAGCTCAGAGTCGTGGCGCGCGAGTTCAATGCATTGACTGCAGAAAATTGCATGAAGCCGATGTTCATGCAGCCTAATGAAGGGGAATATTTCTTTAAGGCGAGTGACTATTGTGTCGATTTTGCAGAAGCAAATTCGATGGTCTTAGTTGGGCACACCTTAGTCTGGCATGCGATGACTGCAGACTGGGTTTTTAAAGATGAAGCAGGGCAGTTGCCAGGGCGTGAGCTTATGCTAGAGCGGATGCGGACACACATTGATACCGTAGTCGGTCGCTATAAAGGGCGCATCCCGTATTGGGACGTGGTCAATGAAGCAGTCCTGCATCAGGGCGCGGGCAACTCAGCGGTATTTAGAGAATCCCCGTGGTTTAAAGCGATTGGCGAAGATTATATAGAGCTCGCGTTTCGTCATACACATGCGGTTGATCCAGATGCAAAGCTGTATTATAACGACTATAACATGGTCAAAAAGGAGAAGGTCGATTTTGTGCTGGAGATGGTGTCTGGAATGCGGGCAAACGGAGTGCCCATCCACGGTGTGGGCATGCAGGGGCATTGGATGTTAGATTGGCCATCCTTATCAGACATTGAATATGCATTACGCACGTTTGCAGATGCAGGCATACCAGTCAGCATCACAGAGTTGGATATTACGGTGCTACCTGATCCTCCCTCGCACAGCGGAGCCAATGTTACAGATGACGTGGAGTATGCGGAAAAGTATAATCCATATAGCCAATCAATTCCTGCCGAGGTCTTACAGGAACAAGCAGATCGCTATCAAGAAATTTTCGAGCTGTTCCTAAAATATAAATCAAATATTGAGCGAGTGACTTTTTGGGGCACTTCGGATGCTCAATCCTGGAAGAACAGCTACCCGATGAAAGGTCGGACCGATTACCCGTTACTCTTTGACCGTAAATTTAACTCCAAACCCGCCTATCACTCTTTGTTGGAACTTTCTAATGAGCACTAAGTATACAAAACTTTGCTCATTACTAAGTGCCTGCATTTTTTCGACTGCAGCATTGATTGCCCCGATAGTACTTGAGGCTCAAAATACACCAAATATTTTGATCATTGTTTGTGATGACCTCAATGACTCGATTGCTGGCATGGGGGGGCACCCACAAGCGAAGACGCCTAACATCGATCGCTTGGCAGCGCGTGGAGTCACCTTCATGAACGCTGCTTCGAATGTACCTTTGTGCGGCCCTTCACGTGCGAGTATGTGGAGTGGCTTACTGCCGACGACAACGGGTTATTATGGCTATAGTCAGCAGGTCAATCATTGGCAGCGAAATCCAGTATTGTCCGAGTCCAGCTCTCTGTTTGAGGTTTTCACGCAAAACGGATACCGGAACTTTGCTACGGGGAAGATTCACCATAATGGGCACGAGGTGCTAAAGATATTTGAAAATCCGGATGGATATCCCGGCTACGGGACAAAACCAAATTTTGGCCCGCTTCCGAATGATGGTAAGCCTGCGAATAAAAAACACGGAGTTTTGCCGCCTTGGATGCCCAATGGTGTTCGAACAAATGGTAGCTGGGGAGATGGTTTTGGCCCAATACAAGATCTAAAGCAATATGGAGATGAATATGGGTGGACTTTATTTCACTCTGGCGAGCAATGGGAATACCGCGAAGGACACAATCGGGATCTCATGCCAGATGAATTGTGCGCACAAGATGCAGTGCGCTTCTTGAAAGAAAAGCATGCCAAGCCATTCTTACTTACAGTTGGTTTTAGCCGGCCGCATTCACCGTGGTACGCGCCACAAGAATTTTTTGACAGGTTCCCCTTAGAATCTCTTGAGCTCACGCCATTACTTAAAGGAGATGCGGATGACGTGTCGAAGATCTTGTCCGTTGAGCAGGACATCGCTCAGCCGTGGGGCTGGTCGAAATATAACAAGATCGCCAACAATGGCGGTGATCAGCAGTTGTTAAAGTGGACGCAGGCATATCTCGCATGTGTGGCCTTTGTCGACCATCTAGTGGGAGAAGTTTTGGGTACGCTTGAATCTAGTGAGTATGCTGAAAACACGATAGTTATATTTACTGGTGACCATGGCTATCATATGGGCGAGAAAGACTATTTATTTAAATACTCTCCATGGGAAGAAAGTGTACGTGTGCCACTGATTGTGGCGGGGCCGAATATCGCCGAGGGGGCGGTCAGTCGCACTCCAGTCTCGCTCGTCGATTTATACCCGACTTGTATTGATTTTGCCGCGATACAATCGTCCCATGATCTAGATGGGCATAGCTTGCGTGGATTACTTAAAGATCCTCAGGCTGGCACATGGGATGGCCCAGACTTCAGTCTGAGTGCTTGTGCTTCAAAGGTGAAAGTAGAAAAGAATGAGCCAGCCAATGCAGTCGATCAGCATTTTAGTATTCGGACTGAGCGCTATCGTTATATTCACTGCCGCAACGGCGAAGAGGAATTGTACGACCATCTGCAAGATCCAAACGAATGGAAGAACCAAGCCAAGAATCCTGAGTATCAGTCTGTGATGCGTGCCATGCGAGCCCGTTTACGAACCGCTGCAGGAATTGGCAGTTAATTTAGCGGCCAATAAATATGGCCAGGATCAATAAAACGATTAATAGAATATACAAAAACTTATGAAAACTATTTCTTTAAAGCTCAAAACTGGTGCTCTGTTTCTTTTGGCGACGACTAGTTTATTTGCCGCAGGCGCGGTCAATTTTAATGCGAATGCGGTCACGAAGGCACTTTACAGGGGCATTGCTATTCCTTTCCTCGACACAGTCCCTACCATATCTTCGAACACCAGCCAGGGCTATACCGGACAGCCTGTTTATTGTGCATTTCAGTCGTCAGGTGAGTGTTTGCTGTCTGCCGGTGAGTATGATGATGCCGGCTTAAAGATTCGTTGGAATGCCAATACAGGATCACCAGGTGACCATGCATCAGGATTGTTTTTGTTTAAACATACAAATTTCTTAAACGGTTTAAATACAGGATCAGTTGTCTTGGTGGATGGCAATGATACAGTGCGCATACTATTTGGTTATATGAATCCAGGAAAAATGGGAGTAAATCAGCCAGTTGCGGAGGCGAGTTATCGCTTGGTAATTAAGGATGACAGGGGATATCACATTTCAGGAAATACTCCGATTGAATCGGCGGGTGAACTTAGCTTTCATGCCACTCAGCAAGATTACTATCAGTATGACCCTGTCGCGTATGCAGTAAATGAGGTGGGTACCGTCGGAGAAATCTCTGCTCCATCATTTAAAAATATTGAATTTTTGGGATTTCGGATCGATGCGGTTCGTGGCAGCCAACTAAATGCAGGTTCTAATATCGGAGTAGTCGAGTTTTCTGTGGCTGCGATCAGCCAGTAGAGAGGCGGTGTATTACTTATCAATGTTTTGGTAATGATTAAATGAATTTAAAATGTTAAAAAAATACAATGCACCCTCTCGTACTTTGAATCGGCAAGGCTTTACGTTGATTGAGCTACTGACTGTCATTGCGGTCGTTGCCGTGCTTGCGGCGATACTGATGCCGGCCGTCTCGCGCGTTCGATTGCAAGCGAGGGAGACGGCTAAGCGCTCGACCTATCGGCAATTCTATATTGCGAATACAATGTACGCTACTGATAATAAAGGTATGAGTTGTCCTGCCAGAGATAAGGCAGACAGCGCCCAAGACTGGAGGTTTTTCCTGAAACCTTATCTCTCAGATGCCAGTAAGACTAAGTGGCAGGCTAGAAACAACGAAGTCTACAGAGATCCCTTCTTTGAAGGCTATGACCCTAGCAAGCCCTGGTCCGGTGGTGTTGGTATGAATAACCAATTAAGAAGGCCTGAGCAGATGGGATACGCGAATGAGATCGATACCGGAGATATGCCTGAGAGCAAAGGAGGGACCACATTACTGTCTGCAATTACATACCCATCTTATCGCATTCTAATTGGTGACACTACTGGGGGTGGGCGTATTTACAACGAGAGTGTATTGAGCACCTCCCGCCACGATAACAAAGGTATGTTTGTAAGGTTTAATGGGACAGTCGTCTTGTATAATCAAGACGAAGCGACTCTTGCGTTTAATAATCCGGCGGCATTGAAATACGGTAATTGATTTTATATCTACGTATTCCCTAACGCTCTTTCATGTTTCACTATACAGTTCAGTAATAGTGAATCCACTTCAAGTGCAGTGAAATGATATGTTTAATTTCTACTGCAGTCGGATCTAGATCGTGCGGCATGCTGCCGACTATTTGTTTAGTATAAAGTCCATTAATATCTGCTCAGTGATTATGCGTGTGGCACCGTGCCCTTCGCCTAGTGCTTTGTAATGCACGACATTGCCATCTAGATACGAAAACAGCTCGTACCTGCTGGTTCGTTGACTCGGTTGCACAAGTTGATCGCCCAGGAAACCCATTGCTTTTGCCCACAGAAAAATAGATTTCTCTGCATTGACGAAGGCGAGTTTGCCTTCTTTGGCTCGGATCCCTTGAGATGGTCCACCGGCATACGGGACCAAGCGATCTTCGGTTCCTGAGACATTGAGTATACGTTTGCCGGGAGAGGGTGTGATCGATTTCAGATAGTTGTTGTGGTCGCCTTTCGCTTTGAAGTTTGAACCATCATGTTGGAATACATTGAGAGGACTGACCGCAGTAATGTAGTTCCGGACGTTCGGTAAGTCGGATTCGATGGCGAGCTGATTAACTAATGCTGCGCCATTTGAGACACCCATAATGGTGATGGTGCCTTTCTCGGCGTTCACGTGGGTACACACTTCTTCCACAATCGCTTCGATAAATGCGCGGTCATTGGCCTTGGATCGCTCAGATACGATATTCCAACTTTTAAGGTAGCCTTGAGGGAATACCAATAGGTAACGACTGGCGATCGCGGGATGTCGTCTTAAAAAGCCTCTCAATGATTGTTCGGCGTTACCGCCGTTGCCATGTAAATAAATCAAGACAGGTAATTTAGCTTCGTCGTTATCTGTCGCCACATTGACAAAGTATGGGCGGTTGTAGGACGTTTCCTGAGACCAAGATTGTGTGATGAAATACTCACCAGAGGTTAGGCGGCTCTCTGTTGCCAAAAGGAAAGGGGCGCAGGCAATCAAAGCTGCTATTATAATTAGAATTTGTTTCATTTGGGCCGCATTGGTTGATTTGTAGTCTCAGTGACGGGTATTACGGAGAGTGGTTTAATAATGGAAGGCATTGAATTTGGCAGGCCGCAACGACGCGGCTCTATAATTAATGACTACAAATTGTAGCGGTGCCGCACGCAAGCCGTTTGGTTGCCCTTGCAGTACGCACAAAGGCCCTTTTTGTTCTTAGTCATGATTAATGCATCGCTCTACCTAAGCCTCATCCTACTTGCAACAAACAGTCTTAAAGCAATTAACACGGCGGATGATTCCCTCGCCTTAGATCCAGATCCAGGTCGGTTTTCAGATCAGATCGCAGCCTTTCAAACAGCTGATGCCGCTAACCCTCCACCGCGGGGCGCGATTGTCTGCACCGGTAGCAGTTCAATGCGTATGTGGCATCCACGAATGGAGGCGGACCTTGCCGGGCTGACTTTATTACCACGCGGCTTCGGTGGCAGTCATTATACAGATGTCATTCATTATGCTGAGACATTAATTCTAAAATACGAGCCGAGGGCGCTATTGATTTACGAGGGAGACAACGATGCTTGTTTTGGTAAATCTCCGCAGCGCATCTTTCATGATTTTATATTTCTGGCGAATCTGTGCCGTGAACGTATGCCAGAGCTGCGGTTTTATGTCATTGGGGCTAAGCCAAGTGTTTCTCGATGGGACTTTGCTGCGAAAATGCAGTCAGCTAATACGATGATTGAAGACTACTGTCATGCCAATGTAGGTTTCACTTACATCAATGTATGGCCAGTGCTTTTGAACGCCGAAGGTCGGCCACGAGCAGAATTATTCATCGAGGACATGCTGCATTTGAATCACGCCGGCTATGACCTGTGGGCAAGTGCGGTGGCGCCAATTGTGACGCGGGGCGAAGCTGGTTTCGAATAGAGTGAGTTGACGATCAGCCTGATTGGCTGATCCTTATGTGCCTGATCATCCCAGAGTGTATTACTGATTAATCCGCGGCGATGTGATGCGCGCCGAACCGCGGTCTCGCTCTTACTTTGCTGTCCAGCGTGACCATGTACCACTTGGGACCGGGAAAGCATTATCTTCACCGGTGAGTAGCATTTCGCCGCACTCTGTTTGACCGCCAGGTAACAGTTGCTGTAGTAGATTATCCAATACAATCGGAGTAAATCCTGGTGTATGGCTGGTCAAATAGACGAAGCTAGGTCTGTCTGATAAAACGCGTTTGACCAGTTTGAGTGTCTCAAGCAACGCATGTTCGATTTTATAGAGCTCGCCGCCTTTGCCGCGCCCGAACGAGGGTGGGTCGAGCAGAATGCCGTCGTAGCGGTTGCCGCGTTTGATTTCACGTGTGAGGAATTTATTAACGTCGTCGACGATCCAGCGGATGGGGTGCTCCGCGAGACCGTTGAGCTCGGCATTTTGGCGCGCCCATTGTACCATGCCTTTAGAGGCGTCGACATGGCAGCAGTGAGCGCCACCCTTGGCAGCCGCGAGCGTCGCGCCACCTGAGTAGGCGAACAGATTCAGGAATTTGAGAGGCGTTTTGCGTTTCGGTGCTTCGTCGGTGAGTGTTTGAGTCACCCAACTCCACATGTCGCGCGTTTCTGGGAAGACCCCGAGATGCCCAAAATCAGTGGTGGAGAGTTTGAGTGTTACGTCATTGATGGTGGCTTTCCAGGATTCTGGGAGTTTGTCACGGCCACGCCATTGCAGGCCTTCTTTTCGGGTGAAAAATGCGTCGGCTGATTTCCAGAGTGTGGGGGTGTTTGGATTCCACACAGCTTGAGCGCAGGGACGATCGAGGATGATCTTACCAAAGCGTTCGAGTTTCCGGCCGTGGCCACTGTCTAGAAGTGCGTATTCGTTTTTCATTGTGAGGTGTATGAATGTATAAAAGTGGGAAGGTGTAAAGCTGGGACGAAGCGCGAGTAGCGCGAAGATGGTCAGAGAGGTCTGCCGATCGGGCCTCGTAAGGGAGACTGAACTGGGGCCCTTTGGGCAAGTGAAGGAACAAAGTGGGAAGGTTAGATTCTTTAATACCTTGCTACTTTTCCAGCTTCATACTTTAGCACGCAGCGCTTGCGACTTGCGGTTTTTCGTTTGCAGTCTAGATATTACACCATGGAAACAGTTTTAGTTTTGACGATTAGCGGCAGAGACCGCTCGGGATTAGTGGAGCAACTGGCGGATGTGATCGCAGCGCATGGTGGAAATTGGGAACATTGCCGGATGGCGCATCTGGCAGGTCGGTTTGTCGGTTTGTTAGAGGTGAGTGTGTCGGGCGAGAATCAGCAAGAGTTGGAGGCTGCGCTGCGGACGATCGAAGCGTTGGATGTGATGATCGCGGTGGGCGAGTTGGGTGAGCCGGAGGCGCAGGGTCACTTTGATCTCGAAGTTGTTGGGAGCGATCATCCTGGCATAGTACGCGATGTCTTTAAGGCGCTGGCTGCGGCAGGTGTGAATGTTGAGGAACTTAGTACCAAGACCACTAATGCGCCAAAGTCTGGAGGCTTGTTATTTGAGGCTCGGGCTCGTCTAGCAGCAAGTACAGAGGTGGATCGTGACGTGATCCAGGCGAATCTAGAGGCGATTGCTCAGGACTTGATGGTGGATATTCGCTGGCTTGATTGATGCGCCTTCACGAGTCCTTTTTATATTATCTAGTGTTGTGATCTAATCGTAGCGCGCGTGCATGGCTGCCAGCGGGAAGTGTTTGCCGGGGCAGATAGTTTGCTCACCTTTGAGTTCACGATGGCCATCGAAATGCACCTTCTTACCTAAGACGTCTCCTTGCAACCAGTCCATCAGTTGAGTAAATGCGTCCAGCTGCTTTTTGCTGGGGTGCGTTTTTTCAAAGTTACCAATCAAGCAGATACCAATGGCAGTTTGGTTGATTCGATAGCTTTTTACGTGCCCGCCAAGTTGTTGCTTTTGCCAGCGTGGGCCGATTTCAATTTCGCCGTCGCCGGAGTCGATGCCGTTACCGATTAGAAAGTGATAAGCGAGACCGTTTTGCATCCCGCGGCGGCGGTGAGCTGCATCGTATTTTTTTACATTACCGTATTTGATGGCGCTATGGTGGACGACGATGCGCTGCCAATTATCGCGGCGTACATGAATCCGATTGGTTGCTTCCCGCACGTGTGCTAGAAGGTCTTGCTCCGAGGCACTGTTGGGTATTTGCAGAGCTTGTCCGACGCGTATAAGGTCGCGACTAAGATTGTTGGCTTGTTTTAAACTGCGCAGGCTGATGCCATTACGCGCTGCGATCGACCCCAGTGTGTCGCCCTTGACCACTATATAGGTTTTGGTTGGTCCCAAAGTGGGGGTTTCAATGCCAGTATTACCACCCGTTGGAATCTTTAATTTTTGACCAACTTGAATCAGATCGCTGGAAAGGTTGTTTACTTGCTTGAGGGTGCGAGTGTTGACGCCCAGACGTAGCGCAATTTGACCGAGTGTATCTCCTTTTCGGACGATGTAAGTGGGCGATTGTGCCCAGTTGAAGTTCGGCAAAAGGATCGTACCTGCGGTAAGAAGGGTTGCGGTTCGGGTAAACTGTCGGCGAGAGTTGCTCATGTAATTAATGAATTTTGAGAGTGCATAGTTTATGCCCTCTGTAAAGAAGAGGACTTCTCGAAGCTCGCCAAATCGGAATTATGCGTTTCAGTACGTATCTAAGATGAATACTCTCAGGCATTTTCCACTCGGCTCGCGTTGGCCAGACAGTCCGCATGCGGTGATCAGTAGCTTACCGACGATGCAGGATGTGCGCGGCTATGAAGAGCACGAGCCTCGCGTGATCGAGGCGATGCAGTCTGGATATCCGCGCTTTGTATTACATGAGTACGTGCGGCAGTTGCTTGATTTTTATGTTGAGCGGGAGGGGTTGCTCGGCCGGTCGGTGGTGTTGGTTGCGGGCGAGCGAGCGTTGCAGGATGTGCGGGATTTTTGTGGTACCGGAGTTGATCGTGTCGAAGTGGATGCCGGGGTGTTCCTGTTGCATTGCGATTTGGAAGACGTGGACTTGGCTGAGAAGCTGCGAAAATGTGTGCAACATATTGGCTGCTCGGTCTATTCCCGTCAGGCTGAGGATTTATTAGTGAAGCATGCTTTAAAAGCGGGGTTGTTTCCTGAAGTCGTTGCGGAGGGAAACAGTTTACAAGCTGTGCGTGATATGTTGGCGCAGCAAATTGGGTGTGGATCATCAGATGTATTGCTGACTTCCTCTGGGATGAGTGCTTTTTACGCTGGCTTCCGCGGCGTGCAGGCGCTGCAGCGCGGGCGTGGCCGAACGGCTTGGGTGCAGTTGGGCTGGCTGTATCTAGATTCCGGCTGCGTGCTCAAGGAGTTTCTTGGAGAGGAAGAGACTTTAGATTACTCATATGATGTGTCTGATGTGGATGCGATTATTGAGCAATTACGGACATACGGAGACTCACTGGCCGCCGTAGTTCTTGAGTACCCATCTAATCCTTTGCTTCAGACCTGTGAAGTGCATCGTATTGCTGCAGCGGTACGAGAATTCGGGGGTGTTCTGGTGATTGATCCAAGTATTGCATCGGTGTTTAATGTAGATGTGTTGCCGCATACGGATTTACTCGTAACAAGTTTAACGAAGTATACCGCGGTCGAGGGAGATGTTATGTGCGGAGCCATCGCCGTGAATCCGTCTTCGCCTTATTATAGTGTGCTAGCCACGTGCGTGGCGGACAATCACTCACCTGCTTATGGTCGTGACATAGCCCGCTTGGGGCATGAAATAAAAACAGCGCCAAAGGCAGTGGCGCAGATGAGTCAGAATGCATCACGTTTGTATGCATATTTAGCGCAACATCCAGGAGTGAAGAAAATTTATTTTGCAGGCAGTTCGAAGTATCTCGGAGCGATTGCACAGGAGCAGGGTTCTGTTGGCGCTGTTATTTCAGTGGAGTTGGAGGGTGACATGGAGATCTTTTACGACGCGGTGAAAGTGATGAAGGGACCGAGTTTTGGTACGCGATTTACACTACTCTGCCCGTTCATGTATTTAGCCCATTATGATTTGGTGACGACTGATGTTGGTCGCACATTCTTGGCCGAAGTGGGAATTGCGCCCGAACTCATTCGCATCTCTGTCGGTACCGAGCCGTATGAAGCGATCGAGGCTGTTTTCGCCGAGGCGCTGGATCGTTCAGTGTAGATGCGCTATTCTGCGAGCTGTTTTACCTTGCAATTTTTAATCGCAATCGTGACCGAATTTTGAACACAACAATCCCTATTTCTGTTATCCGCCATCCAAAAGAGCGCCGTAGCAAGTGCAGCCTGACTCCGCTGGAGGGGCGCGAGGATATTGAGTTTTTTCGCGCGCGGTCAAATTGGTCGTTTGATATGACAGGCTTTACGGTCCTGGCTTTAGGAGCCCCAGAATTGTCGGTTGAAGATGCTGGGCGTCCGCTGTTACTGTTGGATAGTACTTGGAGACTGTTGCCACAGATTGAAGCGTGTCTACATGGAGAAGGTGTGCGGCGCACATTGCCTGCAGTGCAGACGGCATATCCCCGGGTGAGTAAGATCGCCAGCAATCCCCTTGCTGGTTTGGCTTCTGTTGAAGCATTGTATTTAGCAAAGTTGATGCTTGGAGAGCGGGATGATACATTGTTGAGTAACTATCACTGGCGCGCGCAGTTTATAGAGCATTTAGGAGCTGCGGATTTATTGTAAGAGCAGTGCAGTGAGTATAGTTAAGCGGAAGTATGCATTTTTCTTAGCCGTAAGTATCTTGTGCAGAGGTCCTTGCACAAGCAGTTTAAAGAAAGTGTATTTTTTGTAATAAAAGACTTGATGGAGTGAATGTTTACTGCATTTTCCGTCATCCACTCAGGCGCGGCTGCGAGGCCGAACTTGAGCGTTCTTTAAGCAGAGTAAAGTAAGGTCTAATAAGTTTTT